>ENA-OOYR01000755-OOYR01000755.1-human-gut-metagenome-genome-assembly--contig:-NODE-755-length-17535-cov-1.577059_pt1 | contig 17535 bp, 25 predicted proteins | sample MGYA00241701_ERZ501374 | MGnify/ENA primary metagenome ERZ501374 (study PRJEB25962, sample SAMEA2042655) | human gut metagenome | biome: human gut; feature: human-associated habitat; material: faeces...
TATGTATCATCAGAAACGTCCGTTGACGTTTGAGGTGTATCTTAATGCACCGGATGAAACGCCGGTTGAGGAATTGCTGACGGAGATTTATATTCCTATTGATAAATAACTAAATGATATAAGAGTATGTTAGAATTGCCAGAAGTACTTACACTGAGTAAGCAAGCCAATGATGTTTTAAGCGGTAAAACGATTACGCAAGTGTTCAATGCTACCAAGCCTCATAAGTTCACGTTCTATAGTGGCGATCCACTGGAGTATGGGAAGTTGCTCGTCGGAAAGACGATTTTGTCGTCCAAAGGATATGGAATGTTCGTCGATTTTTACCTGTCGGGCAATGTGATAATGAATATCGGTGATGGGGTGAGCGCACGTTACTATAATCCGGGTGATAAAGTTCCTGCCAATTACCAGTTGCTGCTGACTTTCGAAGATGAATCGTTTCTTGTATTCACGGTTGTCATGTATGGTTTTATCAGTGCCTATCCCGATGGCGTTATCGACAATAAATATTATACGATAAGTCGTGAAAGTATTTCTCCGTTGAGTGATGCTTATACGGAAGCGGAATTTGAGAAATTATTTGCTTCAGCCAAAAAGACATTGACGGCTAAAGCTCTGCTGGCTACCGAACAACGTATTCCGGGTGTAGGCAATGGGGTAACGCAGGATATTCTGTTCAATGCCGGGATTCACCCGAAACAGAAAGTGCTTGACTTGTCGGATGGACAGAAAGGGGCACTTTTCAAATCTCTGAAGGATACCTTAATGGCTATGACTTCCGGAAGAGGCCGTGATACCCAGACGGACCTTTATGGAAATGAGGGAGGGTATAAAACGATTCTTTCTTCCAAAACATGGAAGAATCCCTGTCCGCGTTGTGGCAGCGTAATCGTCAAAGAAGCCTATCTTGGAGGATCGGTTTACTATTGTCCTGAGTGTCAGAAAATAAGGAAAATATAATAACAACTTAAATTATAGTTATGGCGAAAGGAACAGGTCACAAGGGTGGTGTTCTTTTTTCTCTTCCGATAATTTGCAGGAATAAAAAGTCTGCCTATCTTTGTGGAGATATAAAAAAATGTTGAATGTTTAAAGTTAAGAAGGATTCGGTAAGTAAATAACTGTGGGCATCATGAGTAACGAAAATAAATCTATTCACGAATTCGATTTTAGTTTAATCTGCGAATACTTTTCAAGTGTAGAACGTCAGGGACCGGGAAGTGCTGAAACAACAATCAAGGCTCTTAGCTTTGTTGAGGGGCTTACGGATAAATCTCTGATTGCTGATCTGGGTTGTGGCACAGGTGGCCAAACGATTACGCTGGCGCAACATACTCCGGGGCAAATTACAGGCATTGATTTGTTTCCTGATTTTATCAACCAATTCAATAGTAATGCCGAGCACTTTAACCTGCAGGATAGAGTGAAAGGTATTATTGGATCAATGGATGAACTCCCGTTCCGGAATGAAGAATTAGATCTTATCTGGTCGGAAGGAGCCATCTATAATATTGGTTTTGAATACGGGTTGAATCTATGGCGTTCGTTTTTGAAGAAAGGTGGTTATATTGCCGTATCAGAGGTATCATGGTTCACTGACGAACGTCCGGCTGAGATCGATGATTTCTGGATGGATGCTTATCCTGAAATAAATACGATTCCCAATAAGCTGGCACAGATGCAGAAGGCCGGATATATCCCTGTAGCCTGTTTCTGTATACCGGAAAATTGCTGGATCGAACATTTCTATATGCCGCAGGTTGAAGCCCAAGAAAACTTTCTACGAAAATATGCGGGTAACCAGGCGGCTGAAGAACTGATTGCCAATCAGCGCCATGAGCAACAATTATACTATAAGTATAAAGACTTTTATGGTTATGTATTCTATATCGGGAAGAAAATCTAAATGAAGAAAAGGCCATATCAGAATGGATGATAATCCTTTGTTGATACGGCCTCTTTTATGGGTTGTAAAACTCTAATTCATCCACTGCTTTCCATCCAAAGATACCGTTTTTTATTGTAACATGCAATATACATCCCATAGCTACTTGTGCATTTATGGGGACATGGAAGTAAAGACAGTCGTCAGGATTATCCTGGTCGACAGCTTTCAGAATTCTACATTCAGGCAATATGGTCCGATAACGAGCCAATTTATTGGGCTTTAGAAAACGGATTTCTGTTACTCTGTATTCTTTGCGTACGGGAGTCCTGCTTGCCAACCAATGATTCATATTCAGTAACAGATTGACACCCATACCGTGAAAAAGCATTCCTATAACAATGCCAAAGGCGATGGTTTTCAGGTAATATCCGACTTTTGTGTATTTATCTGCCAGTAGTATGCCAATAACAATGATAAAAATGGCGGTGAAAAGCATCACGAATGCCATGAGTGGGCGATAACTGATACCCCGAAATGCTGTTTGCTGGAGCAATACAGTACTGGGAGTGGCCAGATAACCCACTCCGACAAGTATTGCCAGGATCACAATTACTATCAGCCAGACATATATAGATTGCCTGCGCTCTTTCTTTTTTTCCCGGATTTGTCCGGTGGTTGTTATTCTTCGATATCTCATTCTGTTGACGAAGGTACGCTTTTATATCTTCATATAGCCTATCTCCTTTAAAATTCTATTCAAGCTTCTTCTGAGAAAAGAAATAAAAGGCTTTGTTTATAATAAGCTTAAAGAGATTTTGTATATCTTTGCATAATTAAAAAACTAGACTTAAAGAAAACATTATGAAGACAAAACGCTTATTAGGATTATTACTATTAATCCTGTCAATCACTGGCTTTGTTGCTTGTAGTGATGATGAACCGCAAGACAAAGTAAAAACTGTAAAAATGCTTATTTCTGACAAAACAGGTACTTATCAGCCTTGGGGAAGTGATTCTCCCATTGATTGTATGCTGGCGAAAGAAGAAAGTGAAAGCGACTACAAAACGCTGGATTTTCAAGGTATTACTGATTTCGTTTACGAAAAAGGCTATGAGTATGCTTTATGGGTTGAGAAAAGAACTTTGGTTGATCCTCCTGCTGATGGGAGTAGCATTGTCTACAAATTGATAGATGTAATATCGAAGGCAAAAGTAGAGTATGAATACACTATAAAAGTAGATGGCCCTAATCCTTTTATCCTGTCTCCCGAAGGTGGTGAATATGAAATACCTTTTACCTGTAAAGCGAAGAAATTTGCAGAGGGTGGTCTGGTTGAAGATAGGTATATTCCTTTAAAAGGGTTGAGATATAATATGGGTACCAATTACGGAGGGCTGACAAGAGTCGTAAAAGATGGCGATAAGGTTGGGTTTTATAAATTTGTAATAGAAGGCATTCCGCGCTTTAATATGAAAGCGGATCCTGTATGGTATTGTGGTATTTACACTCCGGATGCAGATTTACTTTTCGGACCTGAGCCGGAGCCTATTTATAAGCAACTGTTTGAACAACCGCAAACAGAGGGTGAGGATTATTTTATGTATTCGGTAGTCTTTATGTCTACAGGCACATTTGCTGAATAAACTCTAAAATAATATTTGAAATATACCTGAACCGTGTCAGGATTTGGTAAAGCAGCGAGAGTATATTAGCGGATGCATCAAGAGTTGTGGGTGAATCTTATATTTAAGAATATTAAATGTTTTTCTTCTTTATAAACCAAATATGATTTTTTCGCTTCGTCTATAAACAGAGAAATCAAAACATGAAATTTCTGTAATCCGAGCTAATGGTGGCATTAGTATCTGTAAATGACATAGAATGATGCGATTGAATAAAGTAATCTTATCTGTAATCAGCTATATTGTAGTAGGCAGTTTTCAAACAGTCGTATGGGGACAAACCATTAGCGGCAAGATAATAGACAGTGAACAGCGCCCCATAGAGGGGGCAACCATTGTATTGCAAACGGTAGACTATATTTATATAGATGCGTCGATATCAAACGCTGACGGTATATTCACTTTGAATGGCCAACAAGAAAAATACCGCTTGATTATCCAACATCTTTTATTTCATACGAAGCAAGTAACCGGCAATGGGAAAAATGCCGGGACTATTCAGTTGCAGCCTCAGGATTATGCCTTGGATGAAGTGGTGGTAAAGGCGGAACGCCCATTTGTAAAAGTGGAGAATGGACGTTTAGGTTATAATCTCGCTGTTTTATCTGAAAAGCAAGTAGTGAATAATGCCTATGAAGCATTGATGAGGTTACCGGGAGTGCAAGAAAGTAAGGGGGTGTTGACTCTGGTCGGTGCAGGAAATCTGACTGTAATCCTGAATGGAAAACCTACCACAATGGATGTCGGGCAGCTTGAAACTCTTTTGCGTAATACTCCGGTAAACAGGGTGGAGAAAGTGGAAGTAATGTATAGTGCCCCCCCTGAATATCATGTACGGGGAGCGGTTATCAATGTTGTTTTAAAACGCTCGAATGACTATTCTTTTCAAGGAGAAGTAAGTGCTGATTATAAGAATCAATATTTTAATAGCGGTGGCATGAAAGGGAATTTCCGTTTATCGACACCCAAAATGGCTTTTGATGTGATGTATGGAGCGAATGATGTGAAGAATATGGAATATATAGACCTCGATTCCAGGCATGCACTGAAGAATGAACGGTACGATATCAGCCAGAATGAGCAATTACGCAGTAAGTATTGGAATCACAATTTCAGAACTGCGTTTGAGTATAATTTCAATGACAATCATACGATTAATGTGATATATACAGGTAGCTATAGCCCCGATCAGTATAATAGCAGCGAAACGACAGGGAATTATCAAACCAGTAATGTGGATAAATATCTTGATACGCGGATGAATAATGTCACATTGCAGTATCATTCAGGATTTGGACTTGAAATAGGTGGTGATTATACGCATTATAAATCCGACAATCATCAAAGTCTTTATGCCGACTATCAGGATGGCAGGCAAAGCAGTTTTTCAATGGTTGGCGGACAAAGAATAGATCGCTATTCTATTTATGCAGATCAAAAACATTCATTATCTAAAGGATGGAGTTTAGGATATGGGGTATCCTATCGGTTTGCAAAAGATCGTGATTTTCAGACTTATGATAAGGTAGTGGGGGATATTCATACTCAGAATATGTACTCTGATCTGAAAGAACAGACTACTAATTTTTATGTGTCACTCAGTAAAAACTACGAGACAGGAGTTTCGTTCTCTGTATCGGCTACGGGAGAATACTATACTATCGGCAATTATCATAAATGGGCGGTTTATCCACAGGCATCGCTAACTTACTTTAAAACGCCAAAGCATACATTCCAATTCTCCTTATCTACAGATAAGACGTATCCGGGCTATTGGGATATGCAATCGTCTGTTAGTTATCTCAACGGGTACACTGAACTGCGGGGAACGCCGGGATTGAAACCTATGACTAATTACAATCTGAACGGGAGTTATATCTTGAAGCAAAAATATATTTTTAACCTGTTCTTTATGCATACTCCAGATTACTTTATACAAACTCCTTATCAATCTACCGACAGACTGGCGTTAATTTATAAAAATACAAACTGGAACTATATGCAGTTGTGGGGGGCAAACATCATATTACCTTTCAAAACAGGAAATTGGTTGGATTCTCGATTGACTGTAGCCGGTATGCAGATGAGGCAACGTTGTGATGATTTCTTTGATATACCTTTCAATCGAAAAAAGTGGGTGTTCAGTGCTATGCTGGATAATACTTTTAAAGTGAATAAAAATCTGGCTTTTGAATTGATGGGGAATGTGCAGACACCGGTTATACAAGGAACATTCGATATTGAATCCATCTTTAATCTTACTGCCGGATTGAAATGGAGTTTTGCAAACGACAGGATGAGCCTTTCCGCTCGTTGTAATGATATTCTTAATGCAGGGATGCCTAAGACAAAAGTTCGTTTCAAGGGACAGGACTTAGATATGAACAGTGCTTTCTATTCGCGGGCTTTTACTCTGAATCTCAGTTATCGCTTTGGAGGGTATAAGAAAAAGAATCTGAAAGAGGTGGATACATCAAGGTTTGGAATGTAATTGCTATTAGGTGGAACATCTGGTATATTGAACAAAAAAGCTCTGAAATCATTCGATTTCAGAGCTTTAAGCGGTGCGTACGGGACTTTCGCATCTTTATGTTACTCAATTGATTACACGCCAAAATTTCAATGTACCGCAGTTTGTACCACCTTACGGGGTTAATAATATATTAGTTATGACTTAGAAATCTTTAATGAACAGTTTGGTAGTATCCATTTCCAGTTGAATAAACTGTTCATCGTAAAAAAACATAGCGTCCATCAAATTACCAATAGTAGAATCAATAGCATATCCAGATTCATATATTGGTTTTACAAGAAATCGATCCTTTTTTGGAGATAGATAGCAATACCCCACCAATATCGAATCAGTAAAATCTGTTTGATATTTAGCATGAAAGCTACATTTAAAACCTAAGTATTTAGGCTTATATGTCATTTGTAATTCATTTAATCTCTTAATTCCTTCCCTTATTGAATTTTGATATAATACTATAAGTTTTTTATTAATCCCTGTCCCCCCAATGGATTTTTCATAATTATAATCAGATTTCTCTTTTTCTATCTTGCGCCTATATTCTATCAATTCATGCTTAGTTTGGATGTATTGTTGAGTTTCAAAAACGCTCGAATATAAACTATCCAATGGTGATATATATATATCATATATTTTTTTATTAGTGAAAATTGAATCGGATATATATTGTCTAACTAATTCCTTACCATTTTCTTTATTATTGCACGAAGAGAGCAATACAATACAGAATATAAAAATTAAAGGTCTCATGCTATCATTTTTTTTATTTTACCAACCTCTTTCATTCAATATCTTGACTACCTTCCATACACTTGATATCATGCTTTTAGGTAGTTCTTCTTCTGGATACTTATCATTGTGTGATTTACATAATACATAATTCTTTGGATCGTCCTGATATTTTTGAACTTCTTTTAAAATACGTCTTCCGTCAGTAAGAAGAAGAACGAATATATTTCCGAAGCCGAAATATTCATTCCAATTTTGAACCTCTCTAAGTAAGACCTTACTTCCTGATGGACAAGTTGGATCCATACTATTGCCGGAAACGACTAAAGCTATGTCTCCTTCTTGAGCATCTGTAAATGGTATGAGCTTTTCTGCGTATTCTAAACTATCTGAAACTTCATTAAAGCTGTGCATTCCTCCTACAGCATCAAGATTTAGAAGTGGTACGAGTTTAAAACTTACGCTATTTGGGTGGGTCGAGCTAAGTTCAACACTCCCATCTGATTTTATAGTCTTTTGGGTTCCAGATTCCGGCAAAGTGACATTGATATTGTTGCCTAACTCAACATTGCCTGTATTCCGGTATTCTATTTTATTTCCGTCGCCTTGGTTAGAGCCAATTATGCTGCCAGACTCTTTGAACATGGAACCCTTGCCGGTTAAAAGCCACTCCGCATTAAGTATAGGGTATGCATCAAGAGTTTTTTCTATAACATCAGATGAAATAGACGCTCCTTTAGAGGACACATATCCATTTGCCAATCCAAGTTGAGTTTCAAATTTATTTCTTCCTATTTTCATTACTGAAAGAAAATCTTTTAGTCTATCCTTTGTTGCCATAGTGAATATTTTCGGTATATATTCTATGTAAATGGCCTAGATATGTTAATAAAAGCTTATTCAGTGAATAAAATCGGTTAAAAATTTCTTTTACCGAAAATAATCACTGACATTTGCATTCGTAAAACGTCACTAAGCTCACAGACGGATACAAAAAGGGCTGTTAGAGAAGCGTCCCTAATTCCTATCGTCTTATGTTTGAACGCAACAAAGATAGGCAGTCCTTTTCAATTATCCTACAGATGAGGCAATGTTTTACAGCAATAAAAGCGGTTATGTGGCAGTTTCCGCGAATGAAAGACATTTAAAAAAGCTCTATTCCGGTAATATCCTAACTGCCACTTTAAGGATATGAAAGAATAGGGCTTTCTTCTTTAGGAGGGAGAAAAGCATATGAAAGCAGGCATAGTACAGAACATTAAGTATATTGAGATTTCAGTATGCTATGAAACTGAAAAAAGAGAAGGACGAACCGGAAAACTGATATCAGTGTCCCGATCTGTTACATCAGATGGAAAAGAAATCTATAAGGATAAAATGAGTCCTATGATGTATGTTTCATCAAAGGACCCATTACGAAACTTGGAACGTTTTCTCTTAGGATTTGAAAAGGCTGAGAGCAGTAAGGATATTGGCCCCAATGGTCGAAAGAGAATTAGCCTTTTCCAGAAGATCAGGAGACAGTTGTTTGGCGAGTAGGTCTAATTCATCACTTAGTTTTTGAATATTGGCTTTTAAGATTTCTTCTTGGGCGGCAAAGCCACCATGCCTATAGAAGTCGTGAGCCTTAGCCTTTAATTGGAAGATTATAGTTCCGCCTAAACATTTAGTTTGTTGGAGTAGCCCCATTTCCTCAAATTGATCATATATAGCTTCAATAATATCAGAGGAAGTATCAAATTCTTTAGCGCAGGAATGGACGTTGTTTTGAACACCCATACTTTCAACAGACAGTAGGTCTGCTAAAAGATCATCTTTCAGTTTTGGAGTGATGAAAGTAATCATAAGTATAAAAAATTAAATGTGACATACAAAAATAATAATTTTTCGGGCACGTCATCAATTATTCATGTGATTTTTAAATGTGACAATTTTGACTTCTCTCTTGAAGACGTGCCCTTTAAAGAAACTAAGATATGGGAAACCTTGAATTGATTAAAGAAACGATGAGTTCAATTGAAATAGCTGAGCTCACGGGTAAAGAACACAAGAATGTAATGAGAGACATTCGCACTCTTTTAGATCAAGGCGTACAAGAGCTCAATTTTGAGCCTTCGTTCATAATCAGGGACTTACCAAATGGAGGTAGCAAGCAAGATCCTTGTTTTAAACTTACCAAAAAAGGCTGTCTTATCCTCGCTTCCGGTTATGATGCGAAACTCCGTGAAAAGATAATTAGCAGGTGGGAAGAACTTGAGATAGAAAAACGTAATGGTGGTTTTAAAGTTCCTTCATCCTTTGCAGAAGCGTTGAGGCTTGCCGCTGTCCAGATGGAACAGATAGAACAACAGCAGAAACAACTGGAGTCCGACAAGCCCAAAGTTCTGTTCGCTGAGGCTGTCTCAACTTCTCAACGTTCCTGCTTGATATCAGAGCTTGCAAAAATCATCTCTCAAAATGGAGTAGCCATTGGCCAGAACAGATTATTTGTATGGATGCGCAAGAACGGTTATCTCTGCAACAAGGGGCAGTATTACAATCAACCCACACAGAAAGCTATGGAATTAGGGCTGTTTGAGATCAAGAAGACCACGATAACCAAGCCCGACGGTGATGTCATAGTAACTACCACAAGCAAAGTCACCGGCAAAGGCCAGATATACTTCGTAAACAAATTCATAGGAAAGGAGGCGTCCGATGCTAACCAACTTTGAAATAGACAAATTGGCCGAGGCCCTTAAAAAGAAAATGGGCGAAAAGGACGAGCTTTTGAACATCAAGCAAATTGCCGAGAAGCTGGGCCTCACCGAAAACGCCATCCGTACCCGGTGCAGCCGTGGGCAGATTCCCCACCACAAGAAGCACGGGAACCTGTACTTCTCCGAAAACGAGATAACGGCTTATTATTTGAAAGATTGAATAGTCCGCTGTGAAGCGTGCTGAGTAATAGTAATATAAAGATAAGTAGTAATATTCCCCGCCACGGGCTGGCGGGGATTTCAAAAGTAAAAATCTTAAAAACATACGATATGAATAAGATCAGTAAATATACTCTCCAGTCCATCATCATAGCAATAGTCATTGCCGGGTGTATCTATGGTGGTCGTGTGGAATACACCGACAACGTTCTTTCCAGTATGAGTCTTGAAAAGTATCAATACATCCATGACCGTATCGCTCCGGCTTCGCAGTACGACGTAGCCCAGGAATATATGAAGAACAAGAAGTTTTACGATTCAAAAATATATTAACCATGAAAATGAAGATTGAAGATTACAAGATTCCTCCTGAGCGTAGAATCATTTCTGTCGAAGTCATTGACAACAAGTTAATCATTGGATTTGAACCAGAGCGTTACGGCGACTTCCTCTGTGACCTGACGGATCATGTGGAAGAAGTTCCCCGCATTGGAGACACTGCCATATTCTGGGATGACGAAGACCGAACACGTGCTATTATAGCCCGTTTGTCGGATGATAATTCAAGTGATCTAACTGACGAGCATCCTTATAAGGCGGCTAACGATATTTGGTTCCAGAATGCTATACGCTTCCGCAGTGAGGATCAGTATCAGCAGATAACGGGTGTTACCTATGTCCACCGCTAATTTAAAATCACGCCTTGACACGGTGTTCGCTATGTTCGTCCGGCTTCGGGATGCACTTCCAGGCGGAGTATTCAGATGCATCTCATGTGGCAGGCTTCTTCCCTTTGATCAGTCTGATTGCGGTCATTATATCAACCGTCAGCACATGGCCACGCGATTTAATGAAAAGAACTGCAATGCCCAATGCCGGAAGTGCAATCGCTTTGACGAGGGGAATATACAAGGCTACAGGCGGGGATTGATTGCCAAGTACGGAGAACCTACCGTATTGATGCTTGAGGCGATGAAAAATCAGATAAATAAAATCTCAGACTTTGAATATCGCGCAATGATTGACTACTACCGGAAAGAGGTGAAGCGATTGAAGAAGGAAAAGCAAATTAAGTGATATGGAATTATGCAAAACAGATATGCAAGCATTAGAGCGCCTTCTCCGGCAATGCTCTGATAAGATTGAGAAGTACGCACCGAAAACATCTCCTGATCAGGATTTATGTCGCAGGTGCAAGAAATTTATAAAGAAGTTGAACAATAAAAATAAATAGTCATGGCAATGCACACATGGTTTATATGTAAGATCCGTTACGAGAAGGTAATGGAGAACGGGATGGATAAGAAAGTGACAGAACCTTATCTGGTGGACGCTCTCAGTTTTACGGAAGCGGAAGCCCGCATCATCGAGGAAATGACACCGTTCATCTCCGGAGAGTTTACGGTAGCGGATATTAGTCGTGCCAACTTCAGTGAATTGTTTCCCAGTGAAGAAGAGGCTGCCGACCGCTGGTTTAAGTGCAAACTGATTTTCATTACCCTGGATGATAAAAGCGGTGCCGAAAAGAAGACATCAATCTACGTACTTGTACAAGGCGCCTCAACAGAGGATGCAACTACCAAGTTACATGAAGGGATGAAAGGCACGATGGCGGACTACCGCATCGGATCAGTCGTTGGAACTCCAATCATTGATGTATCTCCTTATACAAGTGATAATTAGGTGGTTCATGTTCGATAAGATGATAATAAAGGCAACTATTGATATTGCCGATATTGACACTATCGTTCTTTGCAATTACCTGGAGCAATGTACGGAAGGTGATGAAATCTATTATAAGTCGACGGCATACGCCAACTTTGACGGCTGTTTCATTGAGATCAGAGGCAGTAGACTACGCTGTAAGTGTTCGATCTGCAAGTTATGGAGTAAAGGCCGTACCGGGAAACTGGACAACAGTCGCCCGATGACCTTTGCGATGGCAGTCCGGACAATCAGGGAGCTTCTGCTAAGGCTTTCAGTAAAGCCGGAAAATGCTGTAGTTACCTACTACGAAATCGGTATTACAATGAAAATGAAGCTGCCGGCGGACGAGTATATAAAGCAGGTCCGGGAGGCATCCGGCCGGATACTATGGAATGACGCCAATTATCCCGAGGCCAAACAGAAGACAACGGAGAAAAGCAAATATTTCCGTAAGGTGCTGAAGATTTATGATAAGACCTTCGAGGCCGGTGAAAAAGGGCGTCGGGTTGGTGCCAATATATTGCGCATCGAAACGGTGTACAAACATCAATCCGTCCCTTTGGCCGAGCTAACAGACAATTCCTTTTTGTTCAAAGTTGGCCGCATCTTCTACAAGGACTGGTCAGAGATAAACTTTGTAAGAGAGTTGTCCGCTACAAAGGGTGTAAAGATGTCCCAACTTGAAAAAGCGCGTGAGATACAACGTATAGGCGTGACGCGCTACAAGGAACGGTACAAGAAGATGTATCTGGATGGTGCGCTCACCAAAAAGCAGTGGGAAACGATCCGCAATTTTGCTCGTAGCTGGCCGACAGAGCGCGTCAAGTATGTGGAAGAGGTGGGCGAATTGGAACGTGAATTTAAAGACCGTCTTTTAGCCAGTTACCAGGTTGGGATATTTACGCCAATTCGGAGAAAGTTGTAATTATTTGATAATCAACAAATTACATGGACGATAGAAAGCCCCTTATGGTGCGCATATAACTATTTGATAATAAACGATATACGCTTTAAAAGTATCATTTTTAACGATTTTCGGCAACTTGTCCTATACAGCCCGCAGGGCTGTCGGGAACCGACATTAGGGGGCTGAAAAATAATAATTATAATAATTAAATAATTTAGTATATGAGTCACGTGATAGAAGGCAAAATATTAGTGGAGTTGCCAACCACCAATGGACAAACGAAGACAGGAAAAGATTGGGAAAAGAAAGAGTTTGTCTTGGAAACCTCGGAACGTTTCCCCATCAGGATACGATTCTCTATGATCAGCTTCGACGGTCCTGTAGAAGACGCTCCATCAGTCGATGAAAAGGTAAGGGTACGGTTTACTGTGGAAGCCCGCGAGATTAGCGGCAGATGGTACAACGATGTGAAGGCTTATCAAATAGAAAAGCTTGGTTAGAAATTGATATGCAGCGTCCCCCGAAGAAATATATCGTCCAGATAGATAATTTTCGGTTAGCCGAATTTCTATTCTACTGGATGTATTACGACCAACCTTGCTCTTTACTTTTCCAGAAGCCAAGGACAGAAGGATTAACCGCCGTGAAGTTGATAGTCGATAATGATGAGGCGGCTAACTTCCTGCTCAGGGCAAAGGAAAAGACGGGATGCAAACTATACACCGCAGATCAATGAAAGTAACGATTTACTGGGATTTTAGGAATGTTGATCTGAAGGACATTCCAAGAATTAAGAAGAAGATACGGGACAAGTTTAATATACCCGAATACACTACGGTTAACGGAGAAACCTCTTGTAACATCAAAGATGAAGACATGGAACTTCTCAGGGAAACCGAACGCAGGGGATATATACAGATAAGAAACAAATAAAAGTTGCTATGAGTAAACAAGAATCAATAAAGGATGCCATCAAGTTCTACCTTGATGAGCGTGCCAGGACAGACGAACTGTTCGCAAGGTCTTATGCAAAGAAAAATAAAAGCATCGATGAATGCTTCGCCTACATAATGGGTGAAGCCCTTAAAAATAGCATAGCTGTAGCTTCCGGAGCCAAAGGTTGCGCAATGGATAATGATGTAGTCTACGGAATGGCCGTCCACTACTATGATGAGGATGATATCAAAGTAAACAAGCTGCCGTCAAACGTTAGAACTTCAGCTTCTACTACAACACCGGCCAAGCCGGTTAACCGAGGAAGAAGAGAAAAAGGCGCGTGAAGCAGCAATTAAGCGCCTGACTGAGGAACAATATGCTTTGCTAAAGAAGAAACCGTCACGGTCAAAGAAAGAGGTTACAGAGGTGAAACAGATGAGTTTATTCTAATTATGAAACCAAAGACTAAATTGCAGAAACAGGTGGTGGAGTTATCTAATCAGCTCTCACCGCTGACAGAGGCTCAACGTGCATATCCATATAAGAGTCTGTTTAAGAACACCGGTTATTATTGGAAGAAGGGCGAAGTCTGGTGTCAGTGTTGCGGACATATTGATGAGGTCCTGAAACCGGAACTTGCTGTATCTATTGGCGTGGGAACACATATCTGTCCGCAGTGTGGAGCAATCCTGGTGTTGGAACACTGGAACCAATCAAATAGGCGTTATTCTAACGAGAATAGGATATACTCCATAATACAGCCTTACAAAGGATGGATGGTTATTCGTTCCTTCGATGTACAGCGTAATAACACGAAGGGGACTGCTGCAGAATTCTTTATGTCTGAAATATATCAGAATTGGATATCAGAAGATGGCAAAGAGGTTATTCTGGGCAAACAATATACGCGTAGTCCATTTCATTTTACTTGGAATTATGATAGCGAGATGGATGTGAAGTTTCATAATCATAAGGCTTCAGGTTATTATGAGATGCAGGATGTTTTCGATGTGTCCGGCAATTATTTCTATCCGGTAGTCAGGGTGACGCCCATATTAAAACGTAATGGCTGGACGAATAAACTTTTGAAATTGAGGGTATCAGTAATAGATGCGATCCGGCAGTTGTTATCCAATCCCCTTGCCGAGACTATGGTAAAAACCGGACAACTGTCTGTATTCAGGCACATGTTATTGAAAGGTCAGTATACTGTACCCTATGTACATGCCCTGAATATATGCAACCGCAATGGATATATAATAGATGATGCGTCTATATGGTTTGATTATATGGACATGCTGGCTTATCTTAATATGGATACTCATAACGCCCGCTATGTCTGCCCCCGGGACTTGAAAGCAGAGCACGACAAGCTGATGAAGCGGAAGAGACGGATAGAGAGTAAGCGAAAATTTGAAGAGCGTCTAAAGGAAGCTGCAAAGTGGGAAGAGCAATATCAAAAAGAAAAAGGCCGGTTCTTTGGTTTGTGCATCAATGCCGAAGACATCGTAATAACGGTTCTGCAAAGCGTTTCTGATTTTGTTGAAGAAGCGGAAATCATGCATCATTGTGTATATAGTAATCAATATTTCAAGAAGAAGGATTCTCTTATTCTGTCTGCAAAGGATAAGGAAGGAAAACACTTGGAAACAGTAGAACTGAATTTGGCTACTATGCAGGTAATTCAGTCTCGCGGGGTATGCAATAAGAATACTGAATATCATAACCGCATTATCGGGCTTGTGAAACAGAACATCGGTTTAATCAAACAAAAGTTGGCATCATGATAACACTCGGCAATGATGGTCTGCCTGTTGGCAGAAGGAAGAACAACTACATGAATATCGACGGGGTATTGCATAAACGCTGCACTCGTTGCGGAAGATATTTCCGGCTGAATTATTTCTATCCCCTGAAGTATCGGCGTAATGGAGAAATCCGTGAAACTTTGCAGTCTTGGTGCAAATTCTGTATGGTATCAGAATGCTGTAAGAAAGCAAAAGAGAAAAGGATTGATAATGCCTAAGTTAGATGATCTTTAATAAACGACTAAAAAATGAAGAATATAGAATTATTTAACGACCACTTTCAAAATTATAAGGTCTATGGATTACCCAAAGCCCAGCTAATCATTGCCGACGTTCCGTATAATCTTGGCAATAACGCTTATGCTTCTAATCCATCATGGTACGTTGATGGAGACAACAAGAATGGAGAAAGCGATAAGGCAGGCAAACAGTTCTTTGACACTGATAAGGATTTCCGCCCAGCTGAGTTTATGCACTTTTGTTCACAAATGCTTGTAAAGGAACCCAAGGAAAAAGGCAAAGCACCTTGCATGATAATCTTTTGTGAATTTGAGGACCAGTTCCGATACATTGAACTTGGTAAAAGATACGGGCTGAATAATTACATTAACCTTGTATTCAGAAAAGATTTTTCCGCACAAGTTTTGAAAGCCAATATGAAGATAGTAGGCAACTGCGAATACGGATTATTGCTTTACCGTGATAAGCTTCCAAAGTTTAACAACGATGGGAGGATGATATTCAATTGCTTTGATTGGGCACGGGATAATGAAACGCCAAAAGTTCATAATACACAGAAGCCGGTTCCTTTGCTTCGTAGATTGATAGAGATATTCACCGACAAAGGCGATGTGGTAATAGACCCATGTGCGGGAAGCGGCTCTACCCTGCTTGCTGCTGCCCAACTTAGGAGACGTGCATACGGATTTGAAATCAAAAAAGATTTTTTCCGTGAAGCTAATAGATTAGTGTTATCACGTGTACAACAATCATTATTTGTATGATTCAAAACAATAAAGAAATGAAGAAAATAATGTTCAATGATAAGTACGGCTTAACGCAGGCTGTGCTAAATGGTCGAAAGACTATGACAAGGCGTATTATTACATATCCTTCAAAATTAAGAGGTCAAAATGTAGCTGGATATTTTGTTTGCAGAAGACCTTCTGGGGAGCTTGTCGAAGTGTGTCTGCATGATGAAGATGAACGCATGATTGATGGCGGTCAAATATTTCAAGTCGGAGAAGTGGTCGCTATAGCACAGAACTACAGGGATTCAGGCTATGCCCCAGACTCATTAGATAGACATCCGAAAGATTTGAGTATTCGAGGTCTCATGAAAGATTCCGCAGGCTGGAATAACAAGATGTTCGTTAAATCGTATGCTTGCAAACATCACGTCAAGATAACCAATGTAAGAGTAGAGCGTTTGCAAGATATATCCGATGAAGATTGCTTGCAAGAGGGAGTTTTCGAATGGGATGCTGGACAAAAGGATGTTCCTTTTTACTCATTTACGGGTGCAGATATACCCGACTACAGTAATCCTCGTGATGCATTTGAAGAATTGATAGACAAAGTATCGGGCAAAGGTACGTGGGATAGTAATCCTTTTGTTTGGGTTTATGAATTTAAACTGTTTGACTAATAATAAGAATAGATATGAAAGTATTCATAAACGTAAGAAGTGGTAGCTATTCAGGTGGAATGATACTGGTAGCCGCCAACACTAAAGAGGAAGCTATAAAGGCTTTCAGGGAAGACGAAGACTATGATTGGATGTGGGATGAAATGGAAGACGGGATTGATGATATGTATTACGGAGAAGACGGATGGATGGAATCTACTGTGCTAACAGCAAATGTAGACACCCCACAAGTTATAGCGGAAAATGGATATAGTGAATAATGCAAATCCCTACAAATATGAGTCAATTAAAAGATAAACTAAGTGGCATTGCAAAGATACATAATTCACATTATCAAACGGAAGTACTTAAACAGTTCACGATTGATATGATTGAGGATTTTATGAGTGAATTGCAGATGTTTATAGACGGGGAAGAAGTGCTGAATGGAGAGTCTGTTGTAGGTAGTCTAAGTTACAGAGCGAGCACAGCTTTAGAAATATGCGATGACAGTCTCCCTGATTTTTACGTGATACAAGAACTGTATGATATTATTAACTCGTAACAATAGCGATATGAGTGAATTATATATACCCATAGAACGCCCAGAGAGAAATTTGGTAAACGGCAGGTTCTTGAAGGGCCACACTCCTCATAACAAAGGAAAAAAGTGGGCTGATTACATGGATATGCGTAAAGCTAAAAGGATAAAACGAATTGGAGTGAAAAATCTTGTGCGAAACTATCGAATATCCGGATGGAATGCAAAGCCTGTTGTTGCAATAAAAGATGATGAACT
>ENA-OOYR01000797-OOYR01000797.1-human-gut-metagenome-genome-assembly--contig:-NODE-797-length-16707-cov-2.128933_pt1 | contig 16707 bp, 14 predicted proteins | sample MGYA00241701_ERZ501374 | MGnify/ENA primary metagenome ERZ501374 (study PRJEB25962, sample SAMEA2042655) | human gut metagenome | biome: human gut; feature: human-associated habitat; material: faeces...
TGGTCTGCCGCCTAAAGCGGCCGGAAGCACGTGACTTTAGTCATGTGAGGTTCACGCGGAAACAGGAGTTTTCTTTGTGCCGGAAAACGAGAAGGAAACAGCAGGTCTGGTTCTTTACCAGAATCATGAGAATCATTTGAGGATGGAAATCGCAAAAAAAGCAGGAACAGAAAGTTTTTCGTGTTGTAACGTGTATCAAAGGAACAGAAACGAAAGCAGCAGAAGTTTTACTGCGGGGAGAGACGGAACAACTGCTGAAAATACGCCTGCAATGCCATGATCAGACGGCAAAAGTATGGATTGCGTCAGAAAATGGCTGGGAATGTGCAGCAGAGGAAATCAGTCTTCTTCCGTACACAACAGAAGAGGCAGGTGGTTTTGTCGGATGTACCATCGGCATGTATGCTTCTTCTAATGGAATGGAAAGTAAAAACCATGCAGACTTTGCATGGTTTACCTGCAGCAGCAGGAATTAGGGATTTTTCAGCAGTTTTTCCGGATGAATATACATATCGCGGAATTCCGTAGGCGTACATTGTTTGACAGAACGGAAGACGCGAAGAAAGGTGGAAAGACTGGAGAAACCAGACTGAAGTGCTGCCTCCGTGACAGGAATATCGGGATCGGATAAGAGCAGCATAGCATGATCAATTCTTTTGCGATTAAGGTATTTGTAATAGGTGGTATTTGTAAACTGCTTAAATAGTCTGGTAAAGTGGTATTTGCTGAAGCCTGCTGTTTTTGCAACGTGATCAAGGGAAAGATCTTCCGTGCAGTGTTCATCAATATAATTGCAGATGGAAAGAAAACGATCCAGATATTCTTTCTGTTTTTGTGGTCCGGCATCAAAACGGCAGGATGCAAAGGCCTGGTATCTGCCGATCAGAGAAAGAATATCAAGCATGCGCGCATAGATAACGGCCTCCGAAAGAAAGGAATCCTTTTCGTATTCCGAAAGAATCTGGCAGATGAGATGATAAATATCGGAATAAATATCAGGAGCAGTCTGTGGTGTAAGAGTGAGAATGGGGGAAATCAGCGAGAGAATGGAATTGAGATCACGGATTTTTGAGACAACAGACCATTCAATCTGCAGAATGATTCGTTTTCCGCTTTCCGGTGCTGCAAGAGAGTGGAGGACTCCTGGACAGATGAAAATAATATCACCTTCCTGAAGAAGAATGTGCTTATCCCCAAGAAAGACTGTGTAAGTTCCTTCCAGAGGCATAATGATTTCCATGGGAGTATGCCAGTGAATGGGATAATCTTCACAGTCTGTATTTACAAAAAGCCGCAGACTGCTGTTTTCTTTATACGTTACGGTTTCATGAATCCCGTCTAAATGTTCAATCATAATATTGCCTCCGCCGGACTGCTGTAAATTTGATATTATCATAATACAGTAAAACGGATATCACAAGAGGAAAAGAAATTTTAAAAAGAAGAGAATGGAAAACAGAATTCCAATCTATAGCACTCCCAAAAAATACTGCACACTCTTGACAACAGGTCTATGATAGAGTTAAGAGGTGATTATTATGTTACATGATGAAACACGAAAACTACTTATTGAAGCTTGGAATAAAACGCACAATGCAAAAGAAATCGCAGAGTGTTTTTCTGTGAATACCAGTACTGTTTACCGCCTAGAAAAACAAATGCGTGAAACAGGTTCTGTAAAAACAATGACATCACAGAGAGGTCGTAAACATGCCCTGACACCGGAAGATATCCAAAACATTGACCGGGTGGTTCAGCAGGAACCAGATATCACAATTGATGAAATCATTGATAAACTTGGTTTGCATGTTTGTAATGAAACAGTCCGCAAGGCAGTTATTAAACTCGGGTATTCTTACAAGAAAAAATCTCTTCATGCCTCAGAGCAGGAGCGTCCCCGATGTCAGGGAAAAACGCAGAAATTGGAAAAAACATATGTCGGAGAAAGACATAAATCATCTGGTTTTTCTGGACGAAAGCGGAGTAAACATTAATATGACGCGACATTATGCCAGAGCATGGAAAAGCCGGAGAGCAGTAGATAAAACTCCACTCAACACGCCCTGCAATACAACCGTTCTTTCTTCCATACGTCTGAATGGAGACTGTGCCTATACAGTCTATCAGGGAGGAACTACTGCAGAGCGGTTTGCAGAATACCTGAAAACAAAGTTGCTGCTGACGCTTTCAGAAGCAGACATTATCGTTATGGATAATATGCGTTCCCATCATGCAAAAGCGGTGAAACAGCTACTGGACAGCTCAAAAGTAACCTATCTGTATTTACCCCCATATAGTCCGGATCTGAATCCGATTGAAAAGATGTGGTCAAAATTCAAAGCATTTTTAAGGAAAGAAAAGATACGGATGGCATCGGAATTGCCATCAGCTATTTCAAAAGGATTTTTAACAATTCGTCCAACGGACTGCATAGGGTGGTTTCATTCATGTAATTATGTGCAATAATTTATTGGATTGCTATAGTATACCATGAAACGGTTTGACTGACCAGAAAATTCAGCTATTTATGAATGATACAGTACACTAGGTTGACCCCAATGTGGTCAACTTTTTAACGTATCCAATTTCTGCTCTTGTATCAAAAGATTTTTCGTGTTGAAGCCCAGATGAGAGCACACCATCTGTCTATCTTTTACGTCATATTGGTAACTTGTTAGATATCTGTAAATATTGTCTTTCAAAATTCTCTGAGAAATTTCACTCAAACGTTCTTTTCCTTTGAATAAGGCAATTATATCATTAACTGGCAATTTAGTGGACGAAACTCTAATTAAATATTCAACTCTTGCCATTTTCACAAATTCCGAATTATATTTCTCGCAATAAGACGCTATATTCTCTTTAAGAATATCACTGTCCAAGCTGCTTGCCACACCTGTTAGATTAGCTTCTATAAATGTAAATAATATTTCTACAAAAGTAGCTTTTATTACCTCTGTATATTTGCTTTTTAACTTAAATTCTTTCTCATCTCCTTCTTTAATCTTCTCCTCCATCATTTGTATAATTTTATCTGCCATATACATAGAATAATTGCATAGTGAACCGATCACTTTTGACACAGATTTAAAAATAAAATCAATTGCCGCTTCTCTTTGCGAATTCTCCATCTTTCCAGAATAATTTTTTAAAATATTTCCCATGAAATCAACGTATCTGCCAATTTTCAAAACATCATTATTTGTTTTCTTCACTTCCGCATCTTTCTTTGAAATGTCATCGTCTTCACTCTCTTCTTCTGCTGCTTCGCACTCCTCCAACTCTTTCATCTTTTTTTCCCTAAGTACAGGAATTTCTTCATTTTGAGGAACATTATATATATGCTCTATTTTTTTCTCTATATTTCCTCCCCACTCTTCTATAAGTTTTCTCATATTGTCATATCGAAAATCTTGATATTGTTCTAATAATGGTTCACCAAATTCTTTTACAAGCGGAATGATTTCATACTCGATATTTAATTTATACGCCAAAAAAAGAGCAATATTATACTCCACATCATCATTAATATTTTGAAATACATGTTTTATAGTTTTCTCTCTTTCATTCGGCGGAAGAACATTTTCTATATAGCTTCCTACAAAATAATAGTACATATAACGATGTTTAAATTTGTAAGTATCATCTCTGTACTCTAAAAATTTAAAATCCACCAATCGTTTTAATATGTCTGTTGCTCTTAACTTCGTATTAGAATAATGCTCTTTATAATCCAGAATCACAGCTAGCACGCACGCCTCATCAACATATTCATTGGTTCCTTTTATATACATTTCATAAGCAATTTTTTGAAGAATTGTTTTGTATATGCTAATACTATTGCTATTATTTGTCCTATCACCTTGATTCTCCGCAAGTAATGTTAATTTGTTCAATATAATTCCATCGTAAACATACGAATACCTACTATAATCCAGTTGTGTCGGATGCTCTTGATCAAGATAAGATAAAACCAGCAACAAATCAATTGGTGTTTTATTAAAATAATTTGATCTCATCACTGCTTGAATTTGGACGTATTTTTTTCTTCTTCTTGTATCAAAAGCAACGCTATCTTTCTCATACTCTTCATTTAATTGTAACCATTTATCAATAATACGCTCTTTTGCGGTTCTTCGTGTTGGCTGAAGCACTAAAATGCAAAATGTATCTTGAATAAAATCATTCATTTCCACATAATTTAATGGATTCCAAATATCTAACATATGATTTCTGGTTATAATCACATAACCAAACTTACTTTTTAAATATTGGAGCATTTTTTTAGCACTTTTATCTGGCATACTGATTTCTTCAAAATTATCGATTAAGCAAATTCTCTCACTTGGATCTTTTTGCATAATAGCATTAGCCTCTATATTATTATATGTTTTTTTATACTCTTCTTCTATAATACAATTTAATGCTTCACCGTCTGCCGTGTTAATATTCTTTATATTTAAAAAAATGGGAAATTTCTTCATTTTAAAATATTGTTCAAATAACTGCTTTAATAATGCCGTTTTTCCATATTCCTTTTGTCCTCTAATTGAAATGTATCTATTTTCTTCTACATATTCAAGAAACGAAGGCATATCTCTCAAGAATTTTGTAACCCTACCTTTATCCTCTTTAAGTGTTGGAAAACCAAATATATCCGACAATTTTATTTCTCTTCTGCCACCACAGCTTATATCAATATCCATTTCTTCTAGGAAATCTTGAATCTCTTTCTTTAATTCTATTCCAGTGGACAAAAATCTATTCCTAACAAAGGGGTGATACTTCGTATCTATTATGGCTTTATACAAATTCGCATCCCATTCATATGAAAAAAAGCATTCCTGCATAGGATTATAACTTGTGTTTATTTTCAAAATATTAAATCCGCTTTGTTCCGGATTCCTCTTATCAAAAAGTTGATTTCCCTTTATAAAATAATTAGAAGCTTCATCATAATTTCGTTTTAAAACAAATTCTGTTGCATGATCATGTCCCACAAAAATAATATCTGAATATTTTTTGTGATATTCATTCCATACCGCTTTGTCATCCCAATCCATCCACTCTGCATCATGATGCATCATAGTAATAACAATATCATTTGCTTCTTTTTCCGGCAACTGATTCGATGGAATCTTCATCTTTCCATTGACAATTTTCATCTTTCCTTTCTCTTCAATACACTTTGAACACCAGCTTGTATTCAAACAATGAAACTTTATATTAACATTACCATTATCCAAATTTAACTCATGTATTGTTAATATCTTATCCGGCATACAAGACATAGTACTATGCTTTTCTTCCCATTTTGAAATAAAGCTGAAATAATTTTTCTGTATACTTGTACAAACTTTCAGTTGCGCTGTTTTTTCTATATCAAGTGTTGGCGATGCAAGAAGAGCCTCTCTCACATCCGCTATTTCATCATTAAAATTGCAATCATGATTTCCTGGAACAAACGCATAATGAATACTCACTTTTGAAAATCTTTTTTGTATTATAGAATGAATTTCTTCTAATATTATTTCAACGGCTACATATTGATTCTCCTGTCCAGAAGAAGCCAGATCACCTGTCACGCAAAATAACACTGCCGTCCCATCTGGCTCAGTTATATGATTGCAAATTGCCCCCGCAAGAGAATCTATCCTGTTTGAAAACACATCAAAATCCTCATCATCTTTAATATGTATATCTGTTAACTGAACTATTACAAGCTCCATATTGTCTTATCCTCCTCTAATAAGCTTTGTACCTTCATATTAGTATAATGCAGCTTTGCCATCAATTAAACTTGTGTATCTTCAAGCCAACTTATTTAACCAACTCTAACATCAACGCATATTTTTTCCGCAAATTTCTTCACATCGCTTAGCTCTCATCTATTAATATATTTGCTTAACTTCTCCACCCGCGAAATCTAAATCCCCCCATATTTCATCGGCTGGAATTTTGAGTAATTCGCAATATAATAATTTCAGTACTTGGTTATGTGCACAGATCAAGACGCTGCCTTTATTTTCATTTAAAATTTTTGTGAATTCTTCTATAAAACATTGAATTCTTATTTGAATCTGCTGATAACTCTCCCCATCCGGTGGGGTCATTTTAAAGCAAAAACGATTTTTTTCAAAATAACAAGGATATTTTTTACTCAATTCTTTTCTGTTTTTTCCTTCAAAGATCCCCATATTTCGCTCACGCAATAATTCAGAGTAATATATAACCGGCGTAATTTCCAGCCGCGGCAGCAGCAGATTTATCGTCTGCCTGCATCTGCCTAAATCAGAGGAAATAATTGTCAGAGAACTTTCCTTAATCACTTCCGCATTACTAATCGCTGCCGCATTACATAATTTCGAATCCTGAATGCCTGAAACTTTCCCTTGTTCATTTAATATAGTTTTACAATGCCTTAGAAAATATAAATGTTGTATCTTTTCATCCTCTTTACTCGTAATATTTTACCTCCCCATTTGTATCCTTTGAAAATAATGCAATAGGATCCAAAATATCCACTATTGTTCCTTTTAAATACGGTGTTTTTCCAAACATATTTTCCCCGTCAAATGGATGTTCTTTATACAAATCTCGAACGCCCACCATATCTCTTGGAAAACGTGCCTGATAGTTAACCTCGATTTTTTTTATTTCATTTCCATCTTGAGTATCCTCAAAAATCAAAGCATCCTTCTTTACCTTTAAATCCACCGTTTTTAAATGTTCTTCCGTTATCTGATCTTGAAAATATTCATATTTTAATTCCTGTCCCCATCCGTGCGGAACAACGTACTTTCTCTTTCCTTCCAATTCAATACTCCACATATCACTACTTACTTTAAACAAGAATATAGGACAACCTTCTCTTGAAAAAATTGGTACAATATCTTTTTCATCCACCACATATGTTCCAATTGCAATAGAATAATCTGTAGGCATTCCATAATGATGATATGTTTTACTCTGTATCGGTTTGATATCACCTAAAATCTGCTTTGCAAACCAATTATGAATATCTTTGTTCTGTTCATTTAGAGATCTTGCAATCCCGATAAATCTTTGTGCCTCGGTGTCCTTAAGATAATTGATATATCTCCCGCTTTTTTTATCTTTATATGGTTTGATAAAATCGAAGTACCAGTTATTCGGTTTCGGATAAAGTCCAAGGAATGAATCTTTATACTGTTTTGCAGATGAATGCAGAACTAAATAATAGTTACCGCTCTCTCTTCCTCTACTTAAAAGCAGAAAATGATTTCCGGTATTAAAGCTAAACGCCAACCCTTCATTGATTGATCCATTTGTTATTATCTCGTTAATAATTTGGGAATTAAAAACATTCTGTAAACTTCTTCCATTCAACGCCGAAGCCGGAAATTCATAATAACTACTGGAGCATACATTAACAGTTGTATCTACGGGAACTAACGGTGTTCCTGATTTCCATACTACTAACATTCCTGTCGCAAAACCACCTGCCAAACGCAACACATTATTGGGAAATCCAATGTCTAATGAAGGGAATATATGAGCCTCCCCATACTCATCATATTTTTTTACCAAACCATCAAGTAATCTCTCTGTTTCTTTTACATAAGGCAAAAGCATTTTTTGTGTACTATCATTCAATAAGTTTTTTTCATCATATAACTTATCAGGCGTATCTATTTTTCCTTCACTATCCGGGAAGAAAAAACCGTGTACCCCTTCATCTCCCCAGTTTATTTCACTCGAAAAAGACCGAAATCTCGGATCCCAGGTTGAATGTATATCGCTAATAAGCTGTGTACGATACAACTTATGCATTTCTATATTTCCTTTTAATCTTCCACTCGATCTTAAATCATATAGTTTCGTTCTCCATGATCGATGATATTTTTTAGCCAGAGTTTCATGATTAACACTATTTCCGTGCTGTTTTATCTCTATAACCATACTGTCGCTCTTCAGTTTATCAATGTATTCCTTGTATACATTATACATTGCTGATCTGACAATTGTTCTGTCTAATGTACTACTCTCTTCCACCTTTCTACATATAAGCGGTGTAGCTTTATAATGACTATCATTCGTCCATAATAAAGTATGACGCAGTAACAAAATGTCATTAACAAAAACCATATGATCCAATTGTACCAGCGGTATAAAATAAATATTCATACTTTGCCCTTTTTCAAGCGCATCACTAATATTATAAAGAATCGTATGCATTGTGCTGCTTATTCGAGATATTGGCGTATCACCCACTTCAAGTTCTGTAGACGCATCAAACATGATAGGATCAGTTAAAAATATATCGATATTTCTGATCTTTTTATTTTTCTTCAAATTCGTTACTATACTTTCATTGTCTTCTCGAACATCAAAAGCATTTTCTAGCGACTGTCCTGCCAAAATAATATCGCCCTCTGCCTCTTGAATAAGAGTATTGCGAATTTTTACAAATTTCTTCAATGGCAAAGCACCCATTATTCCAAATTTTTCTAAGTACTCCTTGTCAATTTCAATATCCTTTTTCTGATTTTTTTTTATCTTAACTCTGTCATTTCTATTCATAATTCTTGGTAACTCAAACGATAATACGCCATTTTCAAAACTTCTCTCTTCTTTTTCGTCCAGTTCCCAATGCCCATTTTCCATATATGCATATATATAGCATTTAAGCTCATGCGTGTCGCTATCATAAATACAATAATAAAAACTAGGCTTATTATAATCGTCTTTTAACGGCCCACCGCAGGTAAGCTGGCAAATGTTTCTTTTCGCAGCATCATATGTTTCTTTTCCAATTTTGTGACTATGACCTGAAAAAACAATATCAATATGGCTATCTTCCATCAATTGTTGAAATTTTTTTCGTTCGTCCTGTCTAAAAAATTCAATTCCATGATGCATAAACGCGATATTAATTCTATCATCATTCTTGATTTCCCCACATTTATTGATCAATTGTCTTGTATATACAGATATATTTCCTTCATCATGATCTGTACCGGATAAAATACTCGTATTAATTTCTAAAATTCTGTATCCATTTCTTTCGAAGCATTCATCCTTTCCACTAAATATTTTTCCAGTCAGATTTGTATATAGTTTAGAATATCCCTCAAATCCACTGTTTTTCAGAATTTTCCTTCCCTCTTCATCCAGTTCTTTTCCGTTGTAATAATTTATATTAACAGTTCTAATACCTGATCTAGTAAGGTCATGATTTCCTGGAGTTAAATAAAGCTCTGTCTTATCACAACCACTGTTACTCATCAGCTCATGAATAAAATTTTCACACTCCTTTATTCTCTCCTCTCCTACATCTCCCTTATAAAAGAAATCCCCACACATCAATATAAAATCGACATTTAAATTCAAGTCAACAATATCTTTTTTTAACATCGCACGAAGGTTTTCCGTATCTGCATTAGAAAACGAAAAATGTAAATCCGCAAAATCCAACCATTTAATCAGCATAGTATTTCCCCCATATCATAATTTTTTCAAATGTCCATTAGAAATATCCTCTTTTATCTCAGTATCTTTTATCTTTCCGTATAACTCTTTTATTTCAAAAACAACTTATATATGTTCCTTCCCTTATCCACCCAGATTTCATTAATAATATTGTAACATTTTTATTTAAAATAACAAGCATGTTTTCCTAATTCATTTATTTGGACGTTCTTAATTATCCCTGTGTGTTAGGATAGTTGTCAGTGAAAGATAATTACTTTTGTGGTAGTATATATGTGAACTTCCTATAAAATTAACTCTCATAAAATCCCTTTTAAAGTATGCTACAACTGGCTTAAAGCAAGAACATGTCGAAACGAGAGTTAATATTTCAGGAAGTTCACATAAAAAGGTCCAAATAATTAACATTATTTGGACCACCTGTCAAAGGAAGCCTTTTTCCTTTTCGCCGTCATCAGGACTTCTTTGCGCTTCCATTCATAAATTTTTCTTAAAATTTACCTTTATTTTACCACACTACTCCCAAAACTACAATATATCTCCATTTTTCATTTTTTTTACATAGAACCTTTCTGGCCTAATACAATCAGTACAGTTTTAAACAAAATCTTAATATCCAGCATAAAGGACCATTCTGAAATGTACTTCGTATCCAGTTTTACAACCTCTTCAAAATCTGTAATCTCGCTTCGTCCGCTTACCTGCCACATACCGGTAAGACCTGGTTTAATAGCCAGACGGGCTCTGTGGTGCAGTTCGTATTTTTCCCACTCGTCTACTGTCGGCGGACGGGTTCCTACAAGGCTCATGTCGCCTTTTAACACATTGAAGAACTGCGGGAATTCATCCAGCGAGGTTTTGCGGATAAAGTTTCCGATTCCTTTGCCTGGTCCTTTTTCGCTTCCGATGACACGCGGGTCATTCTCCATTTTGAACATCAGACCATCGCTGACGCGGTTCTGTTTCATCAGTTCTTTTTTCCGCTCTTCCGCATCCATGTACATGCTACGGAACTTGTAAATTTTGAATTTTCTTCCGTTCTTTCCGACACGGTACTGTGAGAAGAAGATCGGGCCCGGAGACTTGATATAAATCGCAGGGGCAACGAACAGGAAGATGATTCCGGTCAGAATACATCCGGCAAGACCGCCGCAGATGTCCATGATTCGTTTCAGCACAAGCTGTCCTGCGCTTGCCATATTGATGCAGGTGGTGACCACGGTATAGTTGCCCATGCGCTCTACAGTCTGATTTTTTCCCTGCATTTCGTTCACGTCCGCAATTTTTACGTGGATCGTAATGCCCATCTCGGCGAATGCGTCGAATACTTTCTGCGGGATTTCTCTGCCTTCCGGCAGAACGATCAGCACTTCGTCGAACCACTCACGGCAGACATACTCAGCTGCATCTGCAAGGTTCGATACCACCGGTACGCCGTGGATTTTGTGTCCGGTTCTGTCCTGGTCTACGAGAACAACGCCAGTCGGACGAACGCCGATGTAATCGAAATCCAGCATGCTCTTTACAACGGACTGTGACTGTTTTTCGGTCGTGATGATCAGAAGCGAACGGCCGCTGTGTTCCCCGCTGCTGCGTTTCTTTACCACAGCCTTCCATCCGATGCGCATCAGATAGGAAAGCATTCCGTACAGAGCACCGGTCAGCATAATGGTTGCTCTGGAGAACTGATCTCCCTCCTGAATCAGGAACAGGTAGAATACACCAAGAACGATGATGTATACCATATTTTTTACAGTCATTCTGATTTCCACGAGGTATCCGCGCTTCATGACGTTTTTGAAGGAATCGTCAAAAAACATGATCATCAGCTGGATCAGAGCGAATACGATAGCCTCATTTCGGTAAATTGGGCTTCCATATGGCTTAAAACTGTGATGTCTTAAGAAATAACCCATGACGAAAGCCAGCTGAAGACAGATAATATCAAGAACCATAAAATCCAGATGCTTCAGCCATCCTGTGGATGATTTTTTGTACATACCTTTCTCCCCTGTCGTATTTTTTTCGCCGTACTCGTAACATTCTCTTGTTTCGCATAGTTTTTCTAGCTTTTATATTACCATTTTCACTAAAACCTTCTCATTTTTTCTGGTACTATGCATTTGTAATATCTTCTGTGACGAATACAGAACCATTTTTTTTTCTTTATTCCAAATATTCTATCCCATTTCTACTTATTTGTAAAGGTGTGGACACACTTTTGGACATAATTATTTCACATTTTTGCAAATTATTACATTTTATATTATTTCATCACATCCAGAATCTGTAATGTTTTCATCTTCTTTTCGACATAGCGATGGAGATATGCACGCAGCAATCGTTCCAGTTCGTCCAGGATCTCTTCATTTACAGTAAAACCATACAGCTTCGCGAGCGGTGCCGCAATGATATAGCGGCATGCCAGCACGGTGCCCGGCTGCAGCGGCCATGGATCTCTGATGGTTTTTCCACAGTTTGGGCAGTAGATGGCGCTATCGCGCAGGGAGAAAACGGTCAGATTCTCTTTCGTGCCGCACTCCATGCAGGAGAACATCTGCGGTGCTTCTCCGCTGATTGTGATCGTCCGCAGTTCGAAGATGCACCGGACCAGGCGGAGGTCCTGTTTTCCGCGGCGGATGGCGTTCATCGTCACGTACAGAAGGTTCAGCATCTGGGTTTCATCGTTTCCTTCCTGGCCGAAATATTCGGCCAGTTCCAGAAAATAAAAGCCGTAATAAACGCCGGGCTGCATCTGCGCCAGGTCGAGGAAGTATTCTTTAATGTTTGCGCCGGAGAGGGTATAGCTGTCACGGCCCTCGTAGACCTGAAACTCGCCGAAGACGAACGGATTGGAGACGGCCATCAGCGGGCTTTTCATGCGGCGGGCGCCGCGCGCGAAGGCAGTGATTTTGCCGAGCTCCCGGGTCAGGATCACGACGCGCTTGTCATACTCTCCGACCGGGGAAACGGATAATACCATTCCGCTTACATTGATTGGTTCTCGCATGTTTCTTCCTTATTATAATGCAATATTATAAATCGAGTTTCTTTTTATCATATCCGAAGTTCTTCACAAGAAAATCGCTGTCGCGCCAATCTTTTTTGACTTTGACCCAGAGCTTCAGATTGACTTTCTGCTCCAGCATCTGCTCCAGCTCATACCGCGCGTTGCTTCCGATCTTCTTGAGCATCGCGCCCTGTTTTCCGATGATGATGCCCTTGTGGGAATCGCGCTCGCAGATGATGGTCGCATCAATATCAACGATTTTTCCGTTCGGGCGGTCTTTCATCTGGTCGATCACAACGGCGATGCCGTGCGGGATCTCTTCGTTTAAGGCGTACAGTGCTTTCTCGCGGATGATCTCAGCCACGATCTGGCGCATCGGCTGATCGGTGATGGTGTCCTCATCGTAGAACTGCGGGCCGTACGGCAGATATTTGAAGATGCTCGGAATGATGTCATCGGTGTTCTGATGGCGGAGTGCCGAGCACGGAATGATCTCGGCAAACTGGAACAGCTTGCGGTACGTATCGATGAATTCCAGGATTTTGTCTTTCTCCACGGTATCGGTCTTGTTGATAATGAGGAGGACCGGCGCATTGACTTTCTCCAGGATCTCTGCGATATGGCGCTCTCCTGCTCCGATGAAGTTGCTCGGCTCTACCAGCCAGAGAATCACATCGACTTCTTTTAACGTTTTCTCGGCTACATCGACCATGTACTCGCCGAGCTTATTTTTCGCCTTGTGGATACCCGGTGTGTCGAGGAACACGATCTGTCCCTCGTCACACGTATAAACGGTCTGGATGCGGTTGCGGGTGGTCTGCGGTTTCTTGGATGTAATCGCAATCTTCTGTCCGATCAGGTGGTTCATCAGCGTGGATTTTCCCACGTTCGGACGGCCGATCAGAGCTACAAAGCCGGATTTATAATTTGCATTGTTTTCCATTGCTGTCTCTTCTCCTCATTTATAAGTTCTCTACATTCTTAAACAGTTCTTTCTCTTTCTGAATGGCTGCTTCGCTTCCGACAACGCAGATGTTGTTCTGTTTTAAGGCTGCATCTACAAGGTCTGCCAGTGCATGAATGTCATCCAGGGTTGCATCGAGGATCTGATCTCTCTCCTGCTGGAAGTCTGCTTCGGTGATGCCGTTGAACCATGCGCTCTCGGAGGTCTGGCCTTTTGCGGACGGGTTCATCGGGACGTCGAGTTCGCTGATCGTTCCGATGATGTATTTGGTCATCTGGCGCTCGTCTGCTTCGAAATTGCGCACGTAATCGCCGATACCGCGGTATACTTCAAGGGTTCTTCCGACGTTCGGGTCACGGTAGGAAGAAATGCACGCGTTTCCGCCTCTTCCGAAAGCTCCGCCGCAGCCGTAAGCGCCGCCTTTGACACGGATGTTGATCCACAGATAGTCATAGCTCAGCATGACACGCAGGATGCGCAGGGCTCCTGTGTAGTCGTAGCCTTCGCGCTCGAAGTTTCCACAGAGTGCCACGTACTGTACCTGGCCGGAGGTCTGGAAGGCTTCGTTTTTCTGTTCAAAGTCATACACAATGCTGCCCGGCTCCACTTCGTTGGTGTACAGATTCTCTTTGAATGCTGCGATTTTTTCTTCCAGCGGTGCGTAGCCTGTCTCGTCTGCGGTATAGGAGACGGTCAGATTCTCTTTGCGGAAGATGTATTTCATCAGGGTCTGCAGATTTTTAATCAGTTCTGCTTTTTTCTCATCGAAGTTCTCGTCCAGATCTTTTAAAAGCTGGTAGAAGCCGATGCCTGCGATGCGGTCCTGGAAATTGCTCATCGGGGAGTAATAGGAAGCTGCACGCATCACAGCCGTTGCATTTCCGGCGGAAGACAGGCGGTTCTGCAGGCCGGATTTCATGCTGGAGATGATCTCGTGAAGACGTTTCTCGTCACCCAGGCGGGAGGTGTTCAGGATTTCCTCGATCATTTTCATGACGAAATCCAGTTTGTCGTACAGGAATTTCGCGCGGATACCGAACATTCTGCGGCAGTCGTCATCATTTTCCGGAATGCGGAATACCTGCAGTCCGCAGTTGATGCCGCCGGTCTGTGCATTGATCTCGTTGAACAGTTCGCCGTAGGTGTAGTGTTCGGTGTCCACATAGCCGAGAACGGATTTTAATACGCCCATGTACGGGATCAGATCGTTCGGCACATTTTTCGTATCAAACAGCAAGCTTAAGTAACCGATGCCGTTCGTGAATACGTTGTGATGAAGAACCGTCGTTCCATCGACTTCATGCTCGTCATTGTAAAGTTTGACAGACTCACGTTTGATATCGCTTCGTTTCAGGAGCGGAATCGTCTCGAGTGCTTCCTCGCTCTCCTCTTCTTCCTGATATGCTGCCAGCTCTTTGGTGTCAGCAATGATTTTCTCGATCTCTTCTTTTGACAGGCTCTCTTTGTATTTCTGCAGTTTTTCTGCGGTCTTTGCATCATTTTCTGCGGCAAGACCGGTCTTTGGAATGAGGGTCACGATGGAGGCATGGGTGTTGTCCAGCAGATACGTCTGGATCAGGTCTTCGAAATAGCCTTCTTTTGCCAGTTTTTTCAGCTCATCGTAGATCGCAAGCTGCTGCAGGTAGGCGAACGGTTTGTTCTCGTCGTACAGCCAGCTGTCGAAGACGTCAATGCCGTACATCAGGCCCTTCGGGAAGCTGGAGAAGTCCGCCTCACGGAAACGGAATTCGAAATAGTTGATGCCTGCCTCGATGGCTTTCTGATCCATGCCGTTTTTCACGATATCCTCGAGGGTGCCGCGGATGATGGACAGGAATTTTTCTTTCTCATTTTCATCGGCGTTCTTGGCTACGATGGAGAAGAATGGCTGCAGGATGCCGTCCTCGTAGGAGCCGTAAACATCTTTTCCGATGTGTGCGTCAAGGAGTGCCTGTTTGACCGGGGCTCCCGGTGCGTCAAGGAGTGCATACTCCAGAACAGAAAATGCCACGTTTAATTTTACATCCAGACCGCTGCCGATGACCATGTTGTAGGACAGGTACGCATTGTTTTCAAGCGGATCGCCGTCGAGTACCGGGTACTCGTGTACAATGTCGAGGGTCTCTGCAAATGGTTTCTGATACGGAATTTCGGATTTTACTTCTTTTGCATCAAAATGGGACAGGTATTTTTCATCCATCCATGCCAGTTTTTCTTCCATATCCATGTTTCCGTACAGGTAGATATAGCTGTTGGACGGATGGTAATAGGTCTGATGGAAATTCAGGAAGTTTTCGTAGGTCAGGTTCGGGATGCAGGACGGATCTCCGCCGGATTCTACGCCGTACGGAGTGTCCGGGAACAGGGTGTTGAAGGTTTCACGCTCCAGGACATCGTCTGCGGAGGAGAAGGCTCCTTTCATCTCGTTGTATACAACACCGTTGTAGGTCAGCGGGCCGTCTTCGCTTTCCAGATGATAGCTCCAGCCTTCCTGACGGAAGATTTCGTCGTGTTTGTAAATGTTCGGGTAGAATACGGCGTCCATGTAGACATGCATCAGGTTCTGGAAGTCGGCATCGTTGGTGCTGGCTACCGGGTACATGGTTTTATCCGGGTAGGTCATAGCATTTAAGAACGTGTTCAGGGATCCTTTGACGAGTTCTACGAAGGGATCCTTTAACGGGAATTCGCGGGAGCCGCAGAGGTAGGACATTATGATGATTTGGCAATGCCATTAATAGGAACTGGCAAAGCAGCAATTCGTGAAGCCACAATAGAAAATGTTGTTGAAGATACAATCAATCGATTTGTATGTGCTGATGATAAAATTGCAAGAAAATTAATAATCTGTATTAGACCGAAAGATTATCTTGAAGGAAGAGTAGATTTTAGTAAAATAGTGAAATACCTTGATTATAAAAGTGAGTTTGTTTGATGTTGTATATATTTTGGTGGTAAGTGAAGAAAAAAATATAGTTGATGTGGATAAAATTCGTAAATGTATTTTAGTGGGAGAAAAGTTTCAACCGGAGTACATGAAAAAATTAGAGAAATATATTTTTAAAGAGGCGTATGTCTATACGCCGCAAGTGTTAGAAAAAGAATTTGTAAAAAAATTTACTTATTAAATTGTGTATTTGGTAAATTGTGTTTGTGAAAATATTTATAAGGGGTATGATGACTTACGTTTGAAAGAAAAAGATGATGGCGAGGGCTTCTGGAAGAAGCCCTTGAATATAAGATAATTAAACTACAAAAGAAG
>ENA-OOYR01000798-OOYR01000798.1-human-gut-metagenome-genome-assembly--contig:-NODE-798-length-16701-cov-2.962213_pt1 | contig 16701 bp, 9 predicted proteins | sample MGYA00241701_ERZ501374 | MGnify/ENA primary metagenome ERZ501374 (study PRJEB25962, sample SAMEA2042655) | human gut metagenome | biome: human gut; feature: human-associated habitat; material: faeces...
GTGCGGAACTCGTGCGAGATGTTGGCAAAGAAACTCATGTTCATCCTGTTGATACGTTGCTCCTGCTCCTTCTCATACTCGGCGCGTTTCAGAGCCATCTTCTCGGCCTGTATGCGCATCCTCGCCCTGACGAGCAGCCCGATGATGACTGTCGCTACCACCATATATATAAGATATGCCCACCATGTGGCCCATGGCGCGGGCTCTATGATGACGGTAATGACATTCTCGCCCATCACCACACTCTGGTCATGATTGGTGGCTTTCACCTTGAACAAATATTTCCCAGTGGGCAGATTGGCGTAGTATGCCTCACGGTTGTTGTAGGCATCAATCCAGTACTTGTCGAAACCCTCCAGCGTGTAGTGGTATCTGATGCGCTCGAACTCCGAATAGTCCAGTGCCGTGAACGAGATGCTGAAACCATTCTGATCGTGCCTCAGACGTATCTCCGGGTTTTGCGACAGATGTTTCTCTATGCATTGTCCCGCTCCGGGATGTATCAGCTGGTTGTGTACCTTCAGCGACTCAAACATCAGTGGCACATTCTGTCTGCTCTGTATGTCTATCGGGTTGAAGAATGTAATCCCGTGCGTGCCGCCAAACACCAGTGTTCCGTCCGGCAGCTTGCACGACGCACGGTCGTAGAACTGATTGCCGCCTATGCCGTCGGCTTCATAATAGTTTATCATTTTCTGTGTGGTGCGGTCATACTTGCTCAGTCCGTAGAGCGTGCTTATCCAGAGATTTCCCTGTTCATCCTCCTCAATAGCCGATATGTCGGTGCATGCTGTGCCCGGTACAGGCTCCAGTTTTTTATTTGCCGATGAATAGCGCAACAGACCGTTGCTTACGGTTCCTATCCAAATGTCATGACGGCTGTCTTCGTGGATGGCGGTAGGAATAATAACTGAACGGCGGATACAGTTTTTATAATCTTCCTGGCTGATAGGTATATCTTCTATTGCATGGTTGTTTTTATCAATAAGTTTTATAGGCAAAGCAAATGCTGATACCATTATTTTATTGTTGTGCAGAGGCGTGATACCTGGAATGAATGTATATGTGAATTTATTGTTTGAGTCCAGGATGTTTATGCTTTTCATTTCAAGATTGGTATCGATACAGTATACCAGGGGAGAAGCCGAACCTATCCAGATGGTTTTATCCTGATCTTGCGTGATGGACATACCCATAGGGATATTGAATCGTTTCTTTATCTGTAGCTTATTCTGTTCATACGAACATAACCATGTTTCATTATGGGGAGTGACAATCCAGATATTATTATCGGTATCTACGAAAACCTGATTAGCTAATGTTTGCTCCTTTTTTTCTTCTGTTAAGAATTGGTTGAGGTTTATCTTTTGGATTTCCTGTCGCTCAAAGTCGTATCTGTATAATCCATCTCTGAGAGTTAACATCCATAGGCTATTATCCTTCCCCATTGCAACAGAAAATACGGATTTGTTCTTCATATATGTTTGTAGATTATTGTTGCTATTGAAATTCCTCTTGTAATTGTAAGCAACCTCATAACCTTGATCATACGACCCTATCCATAAGTTTTTTTGTGAATCGGTGAACATTCTCCATATATCAATTTTCGGTAGTGAAATAGGGAGATGTTTTTCCTTCTCATGAATTACACTGTTGTCATGGTAATTGTAGCAGAAGATTCCATCGTGTGGGGTTTTGAGCAAAAGATAGTTGTCTCCATAGGGATGTATATATTCAATATTATTGTTCCATAATTTAGATTGTTTTATGGTAGTGGGTAAGTCTATAAATTTATATGTATAGACATTGAATATCTGAATAGTCCTGTTTCCTGTAAGCCAAAGATCTCCATTGGAATGTAAATAAAAATATGTAGGAAATCCTTTCAATGGGATATTCTTTTTTAATGTCATGTCTTTTATATCATAACTAATTAAAGCTAATGGACCGGCTGACCATAAGTTGTTGTTGGAATCTACAAATAGTTGGGCAGAAAATGTGTTTTTTAAATGAATATCTTTAATGATGCAATCCATTTGGTTGCTGTCAGGGTTATATTTATGTAAGTCGGAGCCTGTATATAATAGTATTTCTCCATCCTTTGTTTCCAGTAATTTTAAACCTATTTTGTTGCCGGCATTCATAGGTATGCGCTGAAACTTGTCTTCATCTGTATAAATACACACACCGTTGACGGTAGAAACCCATAGCCTGCCTTTCGAGTCGCATAGCAAATCCTGAATCTGATTGTCGGGCAAACCTGATGAATTACTGGTGCAGAAGTATTGGTGATATTCGTGCGAAGTGAATTTGTTCAGTCCTCTGAATGTCCCAATCCAGATGTGTCCGTTCTTATCTTCTGCAAACGCTCTGATTTGTTGATTGGAAATGCTGTTTGCAATGATTGGTAAAGTTATCTCGTTTTCTGGTTGTTTAATGTCTTTTTTGGTACACGAAGCACATATGATAGACATCAGTAAAAGTAAGGTTGACAATCTCATTGTTGCTGATATTGTTTTTAAAGGTTTGTGATGCGAAAATAGGAATAAATATAATATGTCATGGTGTTGTGTGGCATGTTTTGAACATTGGGATAAGTTTCTGAACATACAGAATAGCATATTTGAACAATCGGGCAATAATATCAAACATATGAAATAGTTTGTGTCTGGCTTATTGTCTAATATTGCAGCGGTTAATATAGTGAATATTTTAGTATGAAAAACAAATTCTTACCGTTATTAGTAATTGCTTGCTTGTGTCTGACATCGTACGGACAGTCAACATCGTGCAAGCAACAATCTGATGTGAATGGTGCAATCGTTGCCTCTTCTTCCGATGCTGTTGTACAGACAGAAGCCGGAAAGGTGGCGGGTTATCTGGAAGACGGAATATATAAATATAAAGGTATTCCGTATGCAAAGGCTGAACGCTTTATGCCACCGGTAGCTGCCGATAGGTGGGAAGGCGTGCGCAGTTGCCGTCAGTATGGACCGACTTGTCCGCAGGAGAAACGTACAGGATGGGCGAATGATGAAATAGCGTTTGCTTTCAACTGGAACGACGGATACACTGGCGAAGATTGCTTGAGGGTGAACATCTGGACACCGGGCATTGCCGATGGAAAGAATCGTCCGGTGATGGTGTGGTTGCATGGCGGTGGGTATTCTACTGGTTCAGGACAAGAGCTGCCATCATACGACGGGACCAATCTGGCAAAGAAAGGTGATGTAGTGGTTGTCACATTGAACCACCGCCTCAATGTGCTGGGTTTCCTCGACCTTTCTGCTTATGGCGACAAATATGCCAAGTCGGGCAACGCAGGACTGCTCGACCTTGTGGCTGCCCTGCAATGGGTAAACAAGAATATCAAGGCATTTGGTGGCGACCCGTCTAATGTGACCATCTTCGGTCAGTCGGGCGGCGGTGGAAAGGTGTCTACACTGCTGGCTACTCCCGCAGCCAAGGGTCTGTTCCATAAAGCCATTGTTCAGAGTGGCTCCATGCTTCGCACAATGGAGAGTACCTACTCACGCCGCATAGGGAAAGCCACTGTAGAAGCGTTGGGACTGAATGCTGCAACAATTGATGAGCTGCAGAAGATTCCTTATGAGCAGATTCTTGCCGCTGGAAACAAAGCCGTAGCCAAGGTTCGTGCTGAAGCAGAAAAAGAGGACGCTCTCTCTTCCTTTATATTTGGATGGGCACCGGTGGTGGATGGTGATGTGCTGCCTGCTCAGCCATTCGACCCACAGGCTCCCGAAATGTCAAAAGACATACCTGTAATGATGGGTACAACTCTCCACGAGTTTACATCATCTACCTATATGCCGGGATTGCGCAATATTTCGAAAGAAGATGCCATAAAGATGGTGAGACAAAGGTATGGTGACCGTGCAGATGATTTTCTTGCAGCTTTTGCCAAAGCCTATCCTAATTATCAACCTAAAGATTTATTGGACACAGATTTCATATTCCGCCCCAGTACGTTGGAGCAAGGAAGGCTGAAGGCTGTTCAGCAAGGCGCTCCTGTGTATATGTATATGTTCGCGTGGGAGTCGCCCGTGATGGATGGCATGCTGCGCAGCACACACTGCATGGAGATCCCTTTTGTGTTCAACAATGTGGTGCGTCATGCCAGCATGACCGGTGGCGATGCTGAGGCTTGTGCGTTGGGCGAGAAGATGAGCAGTGCATGGCTCAACTTTGCACGTACGGGCAACCCCAATGCTGAAGGCTTGCCACAGTGGGATACCTTTACAAAAGAGAATGGTGCGTTGATGTATTTCGACAATCAATGCGAAATGAAGTACAACCATGATAAGGAACTCATAGATATTATCAGAACGTTCCCTACAAGAGGATTCTGAGACAAACAACAGGGCATAATACAATCAATATTTTTATTGACAAACTTAAAACAGGTACATTCAGGCTGATGATAAGAAGCTTTGCAGATTAAACTGTAAGGATTCTTATTATCGGGTTATCGAAATTAAAATCTTTAATATTAACATAAATTTAATTTGAAATCACATGAAGCAATTAGTGAAGCAAACATGTTGGAAGAGATGTGCCACAGTGGTACTCTTCCTGTTGCTCTGCCTTCCTTTCTGTATGGCGCAAGCCCAAACGGTAAAGGTAACAGGTAAGGTCATCGACGATTTGAGTGAACCCATGATTGGTGTGAATGTTGTGGAGAAAGGCACTACCAATGGATGCCTGACCGACATTGATGGTAATTACACACTGACTGTGACCAAAGGCTCTACACTGGTCTATTCATACATAGGCTATATCACAGAAGAAAGAACAGCCAAAGAAGGTACACTGAATGTTACGATGAAAGAAGACACCAAGACTTTAGACGAAGTTGTGGTGGTTGGTTACGGTGTGCAGAAGAAAAGTTCGTTGACAGGAGCTGTATCTTCTGTGAAAGCTGAAGATATGGAAGCGCGTACCATTACACGTGCGGAACAGGCATTGCAAGGTAAGACCGCTGGTGTATCTGTATTGAGTGCTTCGGCAAAACCGGGTTCAGGCCCTTCTGTCCGTATTCGTGGTATTAGTTCTAATGGTTCGTGCGATCCGTTGTATGTGGTAGATGGTCGTGTTACATCGAACATTGGAGGTATCGACACTAATGACATTGAATCTATGGAAGTGCTGAAGGATGGTGCTTCGGCTGCTATCTATGGTGCAGCTGCCGGTAACGGTGTTATCTTGATTACTACCAAGAAAGGTAAAGGTCACGGAAAGATTACATACGATTTTCAGTTTACATCTCAAAGTTTGGGGCGCATACCTAAGGTGATGAATGCCGACCAGTATGTAGAATATTATTTGGAGACTGGTAAAATTCGTCAAAACGCATTTGATTTGTATTGGGATGGTTTGACTGATACAGATTGGACCGATGCTGCGTTTGAGAACAGTACGATGATGCGTCATAATGCAACTTTCTCCGGTGGTAGCGAAAAAGGTTCTTTCTATTTGTCAATGTCACATCTGGATAATGATGGTATCATTGTTGGAAATTCTGATACATATGAACGTCTGACCGGTATGGCTAATGCTAGTTGGAATATTAAACCTTGGTTGGAAATTGGAACAAACAATCAGATAGAACACTATAAGTCACAATCAGTAGCTGAAGGTAATGAATATGGCAGCTTGTTGTTGTCTGTACTTCAATTAGACCCATTGACTAAGCCTATGTATCCTGTTGATGATCTTCCGTTATATATGGCATCAATCTATGCAGAACATCCTAATGTGTTAGGTGATGGTAAAGGAAATCTTTATGGCATTTCTCCATTTTTAGGCGATGCTTCTGCAAAGAATCCTTTTGTTATGCGCGATTATGCATATACTAAAGGTAGAGGTTTTAATATAAATGGTTCTACTTATTTGAACTTTAAACCCATAAAAGGTTTGGTGTTTACATCACGTTTGGCTTATAATCTGTCATCAAATGAATCTTACGGTGTAAGTAGGGATTATTATTATCAATCAACATCAAAACAGGATTATGTACAGGTAGATGCTTCTAATACTCATTCTGTATATGTACAATGGGAAAACTTTTTGAACTATACTCGTTCATTTGGCAAGCACAATGCCACTTTGATGTTGGGTACATCATATAGTCAAAATCGTAATTTTGGAGTTAGTGGTAATAAGAAAGGCGATGATAAGAACTTAGGTTTCTTACAGAATAATCCACTCTTTTTCTATTTTGCTTATGCTACTTCAGATGCGACTAAAGACGTTTCTGGTGGTGAACCAAGTTATTCACGTAAGTTGGCTTATTTTGGTCGATTGAACTATGATTATGCAGGAAAGTATATGGCACAGTTCTCACTGCGTGCCGATGCTGCCGACCTCTCTGTACTGCCTAAGGAGAAGCGTTGGGGTTACTTTCCCGCAGTATCTTTGGGTTGGGTTATTTCTAACGAGAAATTTATGGAAAAAACTCAGAATTGGTTGTCTCACTTGAAACTGCGTGCCAGCTGGGGACAGAATGGCTCTACAGCTTCTCTTGGAGGATATCAATGGAATGTATCAATTGGCAATATAGGTCATTTGGCTGTGGGTGACAATAATGATTTCTACTATATCAATGGTTATGCTCCTTCGTCAACTGGTAACAGAGAATTGAAATGGGAAACTTCTGAACAGATAAATATCGGTTTTGATGCACGTTTCTTGAACAATCGTTTGACTTTATCTGCCGATTACTTCAATAAGAAAACAAAGGACTTGATTGTTTCTGGCATCAAGGCATCTACAGTTGTTGGTAATACATTCTCTCCGGTCAATGCGGGTAATGTAACTAATAAAGGTCTTGAAATAGAATTAGGATGGCAAGATAAAATCGGTGATTTCAGTTATAGTATTCGTGGTAACATTGCGACCTTAAAGAATGAAGTGACACATATTCATGAGTCTCTTGCCGCAATAGATGGTACATCGCTGCTGACTTATGGTGCGATTACTCGTTTTGAGGTTGGTAAGCCAGCTTGGTATTTTTATGGCTATGATTATATTGGTGTGGACGATGCGACTGGTGAACCATTGTTTAGAGATGTCAACGGAGATGGAAAGATTAACGAAAATGATATGACCGATATTGGTAAGGGTATAGCAGACTTTACTTATGGTTTGACCTTGACTGCAGCATGGAAGGGAATTGATTTTATTGTTTTCGGAACGGGCTCGCAAGGAAATGATATTTATAGCTGTTTAAATCGTGTGGATTACAATGTGAATCAATTGACTTTCTTTACAAAAGATCGCTGGACGACCAACAATCCTCATGGTAGTATGCCAAGAGCAAATGCCACAGATTATACAAAGTTCATGAAATCTTCAGGAGCTGTATTGGATGGCTCATATTTCAAAATCAAACAAATTCAGTTGGGTTATACGTTCCCGAAAAGCTTGACAAAGAAAGCTTATATAGAAAACTTGCGTCTTTATGCTTCACTGGAAGATTTCTTCACTTTCACCAGCTACCCGGGTTTCGACCCAGAAGTTACAGGGGTAGGCAGTGCTTTGGGTGTTGATAAGGGTTCTTATCCGAATTCAAAGAAAGTAGTGTTGGGTGTGAGTTTAACATTCTAATCGTTTTTAATTTTATTAATGAACAATTGCAATATGAAATCTAAATATTATTCTTTGTTTATAGGAGCAATGTTCGTGTTGGGTACATCAACATCTTGCGAACATCTGCTTGATATTCCTCAAAAGGGTGTACTTGACTACTCTTCTTATTACCAGACGGATGAACAAGCTCAAGCTACTGCTGATGCACTCTATATCCAATTTAAACACATGTATTATAATTATGCAATGCTGAAGACAGCCTTGTCGGATGACGTATGGGCTGGGGGTGCAGCGCGGAATGATAATCCTGATTTGGAAGGATGTAATGAGTTTTCTTTTGGCTCGGATCAAGAATTTATCCGTACTAATTGGGAAGGATATTATAAATTGATTTATAAAGCAAATGTGATTTTGAATCATATTGATCCAGAATCTGATGTGAAGAGAAAAGCGATTGCTGAAGCTCATTTTTTCCGTGCATTTGCATACTTTGATTTGATTTCAATGTGGGGAGAAGTTCCTTTGGTAGATCATGAATTATCATCGGACGAGTATCAGATAGCAAAAGCATCTAAGGCAGATTTATGGCAATTGGTAGAGACTGATTTGAAGGATGCTATTGAATCTGGTATGCTTGAGGAGAAAGATAATGTGGATGATAATACAAAATGGCGTATTACTAAACAAGTCGCTCAGACTATGTTGGGTAAAGCATATTTATGGCAAGAAAAATACCAACAGGCTGCCGATGTTTTAAACGAAGTACGTCGTAGTGGCAAATATGCTCTTTATTCCGGTGAATATCAGAATTTATTGACATACTTGGCTGAAGGATGTTGTGAAAGTATGTTGGAGAGTAATCGTATTTTAGATATGAATAATACTTGGGATGAATTCAGTTTCTTTGAAGTAATGTATCATTGGCGTATGGATCGTTTGGAAGCTACTTCTCCGATGTTTTACACTTATCAGGAAACAGGCTTTGGCTTTTTAGTTCCTCAGAAATCTCTTTATGATGCATTTGTTGCTGAAGAAGGAGTTGATGGATATCGATTGAATCAAAGTATAAAGACTTATGATCAAATGACTGAACTTGGAGTGAAATTGCAGAAAGGAAAAAGTATTATTAATGAAGGATATTTTACATGGAAACGTCGTTATACAAAAGAAGAATCTCCAATTAATTCAACATGTTCTTTTAATAATTATCGTTGGATGCGTTATGCGGAAGTTTTGTTATTGGCTGCTGAGGCCAATCTGATGGCTGGAAATCAGGCAGAGGCAAATGCTTGTTTGAAAGAAGTTCGTCAACGTGCTAAATTGCCTTTTAAAGAAGCAACGCTGGATGCTATCAAGATAGAGAAACGCTTGGAATTATTTTGTGAATATACTAGATATCAAGATATTATTCGTTGGAAAGACGCGGAAAATCTGTTGAAACATCAGGGTGAAAAAACTCCTTTGCTTGTTAATGAAAATGATAAAGTGGAGGTTGTATATATGCAATATAATAAGGATCCAGAACGATATGGATTTAAACCTAGACACTATTTATTGCCTATCCCAGCAACAGAGATTCGACAGAATCCTAGTATGGTTCAAAATGAGGGTTGGTAATTTTATAATAAAGTAAATTGATAACATTATGAAGAAAATATATCAAATAATTGCTTTGTTGATGTTTTGTGTCTGCTGGGCATGTAGCGATGATACCAATGAAGACTTAAATAATAGTCGCATCAGCTTGTATAAGTTTAGAAGTGTTACTGAACAATCTACTAACAAGTTGGAAAAAGGTGTCAAAGCCTTGAACATGGCTTTGACAAATGAAGATGGAGACAAATTGCTGTTGACTATAGGTTGTAGTGAGTGGATATTGAAACCGACATCATACTCATTGGTTGATCAAGTTACTGTTGATAAACAATTTTCTGCCGTTTTAACCAGTAACGGCAGTCTGGTTAATTTTGCTAATGGAACTTTGGATGTGAGCTTGATTAAAGATACTTATTACATTATAGGTGTCTTTTATACAGACTCTGAGAAAAAAGTAAGGTGCGAATTTAGAGGCCCTATCTCCTTTGTGATTGGTGAGGATGATCCGGAACCAAGTGGCTATACTACTACGATGACAGTATCACCAATATATATTACAGACCAGAATGGTCAGGTGACAGGTGTGGTTGATGGTGTTGCTCAGTATTCATTTGCCATCAGCGATCCAAGCGGCAATGCTGTCGGACAGTTCGATCTGATAAACACTGCCGGTCTTTCTTCTGCTGATGAACTGGCAGGCAGCTATACAGCGGTGAATGGTGCGCAAGCAGTCGGTACGATGAATGCAGGTAATGCACTTCCGATGGCATGGGGCGGATTCTCATGGGGCAGTTTCTTCATACCCGAAGGTGGCACCAAGAACTTCATTCAAGGTGGTACTGTCACTCTGACTACAGCTGTAAGTTCGGAAGGTGAAACTCTGTTGACATTCTCAGGTAGCGGCTTGAATACTACCCTTGGTATGGATGAAACGGCCCGCTTCCAGCGCGGCCCGGGCTGGTACACAGCAAGCAGGCACTGCCAATGCGGTAAATTATCGTTTTGTATCTTTCCTGCAAGGCACAGGTATGGAGTTGTACGAACAGAACATGCACAGCGAGGTGCTGAACCGTGACATTAAATACACAGTTTATCTGCCCGCTGGTTATGATGGTTCGAAAGAGTATCCTGTACTCTATCTGTTGAATGGTGCGATGGGAAGCAACAACGACTGGCTGGCTCAAGGTATGGTGAATCCGTATGCAAGCCACTATGCAGCTACTGGTGGCAAGGAGATGATTATTGCATGTCCGAATGGTTGTCCGGATGGTATCGATGCTTTCTATATCAACAACTATCAAGGTTCTGGCCTCGACTATGAAACATATTTCATTCAAGAGTTCGTTCCTTTCATTGAAAGCACTTTCAACATTAAGGCAGAGCGTGGTTCGCGTGCCATAGCAGGGCTGTCTATGGGTGGTTTTGGCTCTCTGTACTACGGTTTGAAGTATCCGGATATGTTCTGCTACATCTATGCTTGCAGTCCCGGTGTATATATACCAAACACTCCGTCGCTGGATGAATATTTCCAGAACGAGAATCTGCCGGGCATCACAATCGAGATTGGAACAGAAGACTATCTGTTCCAGGCAGCCGATGCTTTCGAAAAAGCTTTGACTGGCGCAGGTGTTAAGCATGAGTATATTACTCGTAATGGTGTTCACGACTGGACATTCTGGAAAGCCTGCACTCCGAAGATTATCGAAAAGGTGGGGGCTGCTTTTGAGTGATGAACTTTATTTAAATGTTTAATATTAGGATTTTATATTCTCTTCTTCTTTCATATGCAACACTGGCTGTGAATGTTCGCAGCCGGTGTTTACAAATTGCTGGCTTTTTGAATAATACAATGATACCAGTATTAAAGAGAGAAGTATATTATAGGTGTTCGAGGTGGAAGGCTTATGTAGTAGAATTTGAAATATTGGAATATCTTGAAAACACTAGATGTCAAAATCAATAGGTAATAATAGAAATAATTAGAGATTTTTGTTGACAATTGAATATACTTATGTTAGTTATAATAGAAAGTTGTAAGAAATATTAATGGAAGCCCTGAATACTATAAAATAATGCAGCAAATTAAATGATTGGAAGAAGTAGAACTATGAAGATAATGATATAATAATGGTAAAAATGAAATTACTGAATACGATTATGTGTGCCTTCTTTTTAGGAGGATTGATAGACTTATATGCCCAGACTCCCGTTCTCAATGTAGAAGGAGGACGGATTGAAGGGGTAGTGGACGAAGAAGGTGTCACTGTATATAAAGGTATCCCCTATGCAGCTCCACCGGTAGGTGAGTTGCGATGGAAACACCCCCAACCTGTACAGCCGTGGCAAGGAGTGAGAAAATGCGACCGCTTTGGTGCAGCATCTTTGCAAAGTAAAGCAACGAAAGGAACGTTTTATTGGAAGGAGTTTTATCAGAACGGCAGCCCGGAAATGAGTGAAGATTGTCTGTATCTGAATGTATGGACACCTGCTGCCGGTAAGAAAGAGAGCAAACTGCCCGTGATGGTATGGATTCATGGAGGAGCTTTCCAGAATGGATTCGGGCATGAAATAGAATTTGATGGCGACGCTTATGCCCAAAAAGGTGTTGTACTAGTGACATTAAACTATCGTCTGGGGATGTGCGGATTTCTGGCTCATCCGTTTCTGAATGCTGAAAATGAAGGGAAAGGTTCTGGTAATTATGGAATATTCGATCAACTGGCGGCTCTGAAATGGGTGAAACAAAACATTGAGGCTTTTGGTGGAAATCCAGATAATGTAACGGTATTCGGACAGAGTGCTGGAGCAGGTAGTGTACAGGCTTTGATTTCGTCGCCATTGGCCAAAGGATATATACAACGTGCTATTATTCAGAGTGGCGGTGGATTGGGAGGTATCATTTCAACAAAATCGTTACAAGATGCCGAAGAGGCAGGAAAGGCTATGTGGGAAGCATCAGGCTATACTACACTGGAACAGATGCGTGCGTGTCCGACTGACAAATTTCAGGAAGTGATGATGACTTATATGAAAACCTTGAAGACATTCAACGGACTGCCTTATTCTCCTTGTGTGGATGGGCAACTGCTGGAAGCATCGGTACATGATGTGGCATTGCAGAATAACGAGCTGGACATTCCTTATATGATTGGTTATACTTCGGAAGACATCGCACCCCCGGTTATGAAGAAAGCGGCTGTAGACTGGAGTCTGCTGCTTGAAAAGCAAGGACGTCAACCGGCATACGTGTATTGTTTCAGCCGTGACCTACCAGGTGAAGATATGCCTGCGGCTCAAGGTGGATTTGGGGACATGAAAGGAGCATTCCATTCCAGCGAGTTATGGTATATGTTCGGTACGCTGGACAAGTGTTGGCGACCAATTGAGAAAGTCGATTATGAACTGAGTGAACGTATGGTGTCTTACTGGACTAATTTTGCCAAGACAGGTAGTCCGAATGGAGAAGGCCTTCCTGTGTGGAAACCTTGTACCAAAGCTGACAATCATATACAGGATTTAAATGTAAAATAAACAATTATAAAAACAAAGAAAACTTATGAAGAAACTACTCACACTATTGGCTTGTGCATTATTTGCCACTACATTGTGGGCGCAGCAGGCTCTTTGGGGAGGTGTACCCGTTGTGTCTCCTGAAATAAACAGTGATAATACAGTGACCTTCAGGTTGAAAGCTCCTAAGGCGGTGAAGGTTCAGGTGACAGGCGATTTCTTGCCTACACAGAAAATCAAGACACCTTTTGGCGAGTTCGATGGTCTTGGTTATGCCGATCTGAAGGAAGGCAAGGATGGAGTGTGGGAATATACCACTCCTGAGCCACTTGCTCCCGAGTTGTACAGCTATTCATTCGTTGTGGATGGTCTGAAGATTATGGATCCGAGCAACGTGTATATGAGTCGTGATGTCTCAAGTGTGACCAACGTATTTATCATCGGTGGTGGCTGTGCTGATTTATATAAGGTGAATGATGTTCCTCATGGCACTGTTTCACGCATATGGTACGACAGTCCCACATTAGGAATGAAACGCCGTATGACAGTTTATACTCCGGCAGGTTACGAGACAAGCGGAAAACGTTATCCCGTGTTCTATCTGCTGCACGGAATGGGTGGTGACGAAGAGGCATGGATGGCTTTGGGACGCACATCACAGATAATGGACAACCTGATAGCACAGGGCAAGGCTGAACCTATGATTGTGGTGATGACCAATGGCAATGCCTCACAAGAGGCTGCTCCGGGCGAGACATCCGATGGCTTTGTTGCTCCCAACATGAATCTGCCCAAGACCATGGAAGGCTCATTCGAGACCGCTTTCCCTGATGTCGTGAAGTTTGTGGATAAGACTTATCGCACAAAAGCCAACAAGAAAGGTCGTGCCATAGCAGGGCTGTCTATGGGTGGATATCACTCCCTGCATATTTCTAAACAATATCCAGATATGTTCAATTATGTCGGATTGTTCTCTGCGGGCATAATGCCGAACAAGGATGTGAGGTCTCCTATATACGAAGATTTTGACAAGAAACTTGATGTTCAGTTCAGTAAGAAACCTGCTTTGTACTGGATTGGTATCGGTAAGACTGACTTCCTGTATCAAGCAAATGTAGAGTTCAGGAAGCTGCTTGACCAAAAGGGATATAAGTATACATACTTAGAAACAGGTGGCGGACATATCTGGCGCAACTGGCGTATTTATCTGACAGAGTTCGCTTCCAAATTATTTAAATAAAAACATTCTGATAGTATGAAAAAACAACTTTTTTGCGTCGCATTGATGGCTGGCGCGTTGACAGCTTGTGGTCCAGGTGTGCCACAACTCGGCAAGGCTTCTATTGATGAAGTGATAGCCGCCATGACACTTGAAGAGAAAGCTCATCTCGTGATAGGTACAGGTATGGCCGGATTTACAGGCGACAGTGCAGTGATAGGCGAGACACACAGTCTGGTACCTGGTGCTGCAGGTACCACATATGCGATTGAACGTCTGGGCATTCCTGCCGTAGTACTGGCCGACGGTCCTGCAGGATTGCGTATCAGTCCGACACGTGACGGCGATAGTGCGACCTATTATTGTACACACTTCCCCATCGGAACACTGCTGGCTTCCACCTGGAATCAAGAACTTGTTGAAAGCGTAGGAAAAGCTATCGGTAACGAAGTGCTGGAGTATGGTGCCGATGTGCTGCTTGCTCCCGCCCTGAATATTCACCGCAATCCGTTGTGTGGCCGTAACTTTGAATATTATTCAGAAGACCCTGTTGTTTCCGGCAAGATTGCCGCCGCATATGTGCGCGGTGTGCAGAGCAATGGTGTGGGAACTTCCATCAAACACTATGCAGCCAACAATCAGGAGACCAACCGTACTGAAAATGACGCCCTGGTAACTCCACGTGCCTTGAGAGAAATCTATCTGAAAGGTTTCGAGATTGTTGTCAAGGAGTCGGCTCCATGGACAGTGATGTCGTCATACAATTACCTGAACGGTATATATACATCGGAGAATAAGGAACTACAAACCACACTGCTCCGTGACGAATGGGGCTTCAAGGGTATGGTAATGACCGACTGGTTTGGCGGCAAGGATGCCGTGGCACAGATGAATGCAGGAAACGACATGCTGCAACCCGGTCTGCCCAAACAATACGAAGCCATCGTAAAGGCCGTTCAGGACAGTGTGCTGGATATGACCGTTCTTGACCAGAATGTGAAACGCATCCTGGAGATGATTGTGAAGACTCCACGCTTCAAAGGCTATGAATATTCCAACAAGCCCGACCTGAAAGCCCATGCGGCGGTTACCCGCCAGTCGGCAACAGAAGGTATGGTGCTGTTGAAGAACGAAAACAACGCTCTGCCGCTGGCTGCGGAAGTGAAGAATGTCGCTTTGTTCGGCTGCACATCCTACGACTTCATTGCAGGTGGTACAGGTTCTGGTAACGTGAACCGTGCATATACAGTGTCTCTGCTCGATGGTCTGACCAACGTCGGCTATGCGGTTGATACCGAGCTGAAGAGTGCGTACGAAAAGTATCTGAAAGCAGAGAAGGAACGTATCAAGAAAATCAAGAAGGAATGGTTCATGCCGGATATCCGTCCTGTAGAAATGACTCTGGACCCTGCTTTCATTCAGAAAATGGTTGCAAAATCTGATGTCGCCCTGATTACTATCGGTCGTACATCTGGAGAAGGCACAGACCGTACAGCGTCCGACTTCAATCTGAGTAATGAAGAAAAACAGATGCTGCAGGCAGTGACCAGAGCGTTCCACGCTGCAGGCAAGAAAGTTGTTGTCGTGCTGAATATCGGTGGTGTTATAGAGACTGCTTCCTGGAAGAACATGCCTGATGCCATTCTCTGCGCATGGCAGGCAGGACAGGAGGGTGGAAACAGTGTCGCGGACGTGCTGAAGGGCAACGCTTCTCCTTCTGGCAAGCTGACCGTGACCTTCCCTGTTAATTTTGCGGATGCAGCTTCTTCCAGCAACTTCCCTGTAGACCTGACAGGAAACGTTGACATCGTGAACAAGAATGAGAAGAGATATGAGGTAAGAAACGTAGATTACACTTGCTACGAAGAGGACATCTATGTAGGCTACCGTTATTTCGATAGCTTCGGTAAGCGCGTGTCTTATCCGTTCGGTTACGGACTCTCATACACTACATTCGAGTATGGCAACCCTGTCATCAAGAACGAGAATGCTGTGTATACAGTGACTGTTGATGTAAAGAATGTGGGCAATCGTACAGGTAAGGAAGTTGTACAGCTTTATGTTGCCGCTCCAGACAGCAAGGCGATGAACAAGCCGGAGAAAGAGCTGAAGGCATTCGCCAAGACCAAAGAACTGAAACCAGGTGAGATTGCTACTGTGTCGCTGACCGTAAATGCCGCCGACCTTGCTTCGTACAACGAGGCAGCTTCTTCGTGGATAGTGGATGCAGGTGTTTACAAGTTTCTTGTAGGTGCTTCTTCACGCGACATCAAGGCTACACTGGAGGCTGAAGTGGCCGCTTCTTCAGTGAAGACCAACGATTTGTTGAAATTGACCAAGGAAATGAATATCTTGAAAAGATGATTTGAAATTTCTTTGGGCACTGTACAAAATATTGTGTAAATGAGAAAAACAGGATTCAGATAGATTCTCCCTATATCTGAATCCTGTTTTCAAATATTAAGGATAAACTGGTTCATGATCAAGTTCCAGTTTTGAATTGGTTGCGTTCATTTCTTTTCAATTTCCCTGAGTGATAGAAATACGGTCTTCTTGACAGCATTTCATCAGGCACGACCTTGTTTCATTCTGTCATAATTCCCCAATTTCAATAAAGTTGGTGAATAATAAAAAAATGGACTTTTACGAATCCCGTTTTCTACATTTACACAAAATATTTTATAGTGCCGAAATTTTCCATATACCTTATATATACGCGAGTTCGGGATAATTCTCGTTTAAAAGAGTGCCAATTGCGTACTATTTTC
>ENA-OOYR01000804-OOYR01000804.1-human-gut-metagenome-genome-assembly--contig:-NODE-804-length-16588-cov-1.935402_pt1 | contig 16588 bp, 12 predicted proteins | sample MGYA00241701_ERZ501374 | MGnify/ENA primary metagenome ERZ501374 (study PRJEB25962, sample SAMEA2042655) | human gut metagenome | biome: human gut; feature: human-associated habitat; material: faeces...
ATGAAGAGTGGTATAACGTCCACCATTTAACGCACATCTTACAATACCATAAAGCTCTCCACGAAGAAGCGAGTTGGTGTTGGATGCCTTGGCATTATTTTTCACATAATAGATGTATCTGCCGGCACAGTTAATATAAGAGACGTCGTCATCTGTAAGACACTTAATGTTGGAACAGTCGCTGTCCATGGAATAAAGCTTGTTATTGTCATAAGGGTTGGAAAAATATATCTTTCCGCCGCTCTCACAAAAGCTTCCGCCGTTTAAAAGATTGCCCGGAGTATTTCCGGTGGTTGAGGAACTGTTCTTGTCTATTTTCGTAACATTATGGTATACGATAATAAGAATGATAATAGCGAGAAGAACAGAGCCGCCAATAATGAATTTTGTGTATTTCTTATTCATAATTTATAAACTCCAATACATTATGATAGTAATATTATGGAATAAAATTATTTTTTTTTCAAGCAAATTATTATAATTTGTGATATAACTATTAAAAGTGACATATAGAAGGAGAAAATATATGGTAGTTGACTTACAGGAATCAAGAAAACAGATAGATGAGATTGACAGACAGATCGTTGAACTTTTTGAAAAAAGAATGGATGTTGCAGCCAATGTTGCCGATTATAAAATAGCAACGGGAAAAGCTGTATTTGATAAAGAAAGAGAAGAACAGAAAATTGATACACTGAGACATCTTGCACATTCGGATTTTAACAACAAATGTGTGGCAGAACTTTTTACGCAGATTATGGCAATGAGCCGCAAATTCCAGTATTCAAAGCTTGAGATGAGAAAGTCGGATTCCAGGTTAGAACCATACGACATTGTTGATGATATAAGACGTGACAATATTAAAGTTGTGTATCAGGGCGTGCCGGGAGCATACAGCCATGAAGCAATGCTTAATTTTTTTGGCAACGATGTCAGAAATATGAATGTAGATACTTTCAGGGAGGCTATGGAAGCTGTGAGTGACGGTGTGGCGGATTATGCCGTTATACCGATAGATAATTCTTCAGCAGGAATGGTTAATGATACTTATGATCTTTTGCAGGAATTTAATAATTACATAGTGGGAGAGACTTATGTGAAGATAAGACATTGCCTCCTTGCAAAGCCGGGGGCGACACTTAAGGACATAAAGTGCGTATATTCCCATCCTCAGGGCCTTGCCCAGTGTGCCGCATTTCTTGACAGACATAAGGACTGGCACCAGAAAGCATATCTTAATACAGCAATGAGTGCCAAAAAAGTTGCCGAAGACAATGACATTCATCAGGCAGCAATAGGTTCTGCAAATTGTGCCGGTGAATATGGTCTTCAGATTCTTGAAGATGGCATTAACTCATCGGCATGCAATACCACAAGATTTGTAATTGTCAGCAGAAAAAGAGAATTTATTAAAAATGCTGACAAGGTAAGCGTGTGTTTTGAAGTTCCGCATAAATCGGGAAGTCTTTACAATGCGTTATCACATATTATGTTTAATAATCTTAATATGACTAAAATAGAGTCAAGACCTATACCTGAGCATAACTGGGAATTCAGATTTTTTGTGGATTTTGAAGGAAATCTTGCAGACCCCGGCGTAAGAAATGCTCTGAGAGGTATATCGGAAGAGTCGAATTATTTGAGACTGTTAGGAAATTATTAGGAGGCATTATAATGAACAGTTCAGAATTATTATTATACAAAAATCCGGAAAACCGCGAGGTTTTTGATTGCATGCTAAGGATAGCTTCAGAAGAATTTGAAGGACTTGACGTAAAAAAAACGGCAGGACGGATTGTGTCGCATATTCTTGAAGTATCGGAAAAAATGGGATTTAACGGAAATTTATGGCAGGACTATCTTGCATATAATCTTGCAAATGATGAGAATTCTTACAGTCTTTCCTGTGAAAGAAGGGGAAGAATGGAAGGTAGCATTAATAAGGCAGCATTGCTTGATATGTCTGTGTACAGAGAACTTTTTAATACGGATTTAAGTGGGACTGACGCTAAATACGGCACATTTTTATCCATGCTCACCGGATTTGAAAACAATAATGAGGGTGAAAGATACTATAATAAAAGAATAAGAAACAGGATAATTAAGCTGGCAGAGGAACTTTCCGGGGCAGCGGATGACAATACATTTTTAAATACCGTATGTGATTTTTATAAAGATGCAGGTGTCGGATGTATCGGACTTTTTAAGGCTTTCAGGGTAGGACATGATGACAATGACAGACCTGTAATCACTCCTGTTATAAGTGTTGAGCACAAATATCTTAAAGACCTCATAGGATATGATATACAGAAAAAGAAAATAACGGACAATACGGAGGCATTTCTTGCAGGAAGTAAAGCTAATAACGTTCTTTTATTCGGTGACAGCGGAACCGGAAAATCATCCTGCATTAAGGCAATACTTAATGAATATTACGATAACGGACTAAGAATGATTGAGATATATAAACATCAGTTTAAGGATTTGTCAGCAATTATCAATCAGGTAAAGGACAGAAATTACAAATTCATCATATATATGGATGATCTTTCTTTTGAAGAATTTGAGATAGAATACAAGTTCTTGAAAGCTGTTATTGAGGGAGGACTGGAAAAAAGACCTGACAATGTACTTATATATGCGACGAGCAACAGAAGGCATCTTGTCAGGGAAAAATATTCTGATAAAGAAGAAAGAGACGATGACCTTCACACAAGGGATACAGTGGCAGAGAAACTTTCACTTTCTGCACGATTCGGCGTATCCGTATATTTTGGCTCGCCTGACAAGAAACTTTTTAATGAAATAGTAAAAGGTCTTGCACAAAAGAATAACATTAAAGTTGACGAAAATACGCTTCTCATGGAAGCCAATAAATGGGAATTGTCCCACGGTGGATTGTCAGGAAGAACCGCGGAACAATTCATAAGTTATATGGTATCGGCATACGCAGATTAATTTAATGAATCACGAAGCTTATCAAGATAATCATAACTTATCATAAGATTGCCCATTCCTGTTCCAAGACGGATGTCAGGTTTGTTTGCACCGTGAAAATCGGAACCTCCGGATTCCAGAAGTCCGGTTTCATGGGCAAGCTTTCTTACCGTAAGTTCGTCAAATCCCTTGTAGGTTGAATACATGGATTCAATTCCGGTGAGCCCGCAGTCTTTAAGTCTTATACATAAATCCTTTAATTCTCCCATTGTAAGGTGGTAGAGTAAAGGATGGGCAAGGATTGCGGCACCGCCGGCTTTTTTTATCATATCAACCGCGTCATATACGGATTTATGTTCGCGGCTCACATACAAAGGACAGCCGTCACCAAGATATTTTGAAAAGGCTTCCTTGTTGTCTTTTACATAGCCTTTCTTAGTCATATAAGAAGCAAAGTGAGCTCTGGTTATAATGCTGTGGGGGAACATGTTCTCAAGAACTTCAAGAGAAACCGGAAAACCGGCTTCATTGAATTTCTGTATAAGCAGCCCGTTTCTTGCATCACGCCTTTTGATTTCTTCATATATTGCATCGTGGAATTCTTTGTTTTTGTAATCAATAAAAAGTCCCACTATATGAATTTCTTTATCTTTATAACTTGTACTTATCTCTATTCCGGGAATAACTTCTATTCCGGCTTTGTCACCTGCATCGATTGCTTCGTCAATTCCATCCGTTGTATCGTGGTCGGTAAGGGCAAATGCACTTATGTCGTTTTTGACAGCCTCCTTTACAAGCTCTGCAGGAGAAAATGTGCCATCCGAATAAGTTGAGTGAACGTGTAAGTCAATCTTTTTCATTCAAAATGTCCTCTCTTTAATGTAAAAAAATAATTATTTTTGTCATAATTTATATAGCATACATTTTGAGATAATGCTATACTTAATATGTAATGAATGGAATTACTTTATAATCCCGGATAACATCCTCGGGTAAGAGGGTTTAGATATATGAAAAAAAAGAGAATATTGACGATTGCAGGTATTGCAGCTTTTTTTGTTGCAGTAATTACTGTGATTATTGTTTTGCTGAACGTCGGAAGAACAAGTGATGATTCCTCAGAAACCGGTATAGCTGTAGGGGATACGACTACAGGAGGATATGTTCATATCACCACAGATGCAACAACATCTGACAGATTTAAAGAGACAATGACTACAGAGAACGGAAGAACATCTCCATCTGAGATAGGAGATATTACAAGTGATGACGATAATTTTGATACCGTTCCGAAACCGATTACGACAACAGCAGGCGCAGATAAGACAACATCCCACCCTGATAACAAAACCACAACAATAATTGAAAGCACAACTGCAACAGAATCAGAACAGCCGACGGCAGCAGAATCTTCAGTGGAGAGTAATATTACACAATTCTCCTTTGTTAAGTATGACATAGCAGGAATGCCGGATACATACAACTGGAGTGAGTATCTGCTGAGAAAGGGCTATAAGAATGTAAATAACCGGACTGAGCTGACAGATTATGCACAGTCTGTTTTAAATAAAATAACCGAGACCAAGGGCGTAAGATATATACTTGCACCCAGAGGTATATTTGATGATATTATAGGCGAGAATCCATCCGATGCCCATTTGTATGAGCTTTTCGGAATGGATTATCAGACATATATGTGCAAGGGTGTAGCTATATTCCGTATGCGTAAGGTGCAGGATGTGGTGAATCGTGTGACAGATAAGTCCGTGTACGCTATCTATTATTATTCTTATGAGGACTACGTCATGATGACCGAGGTTGACAATAAGATTAAGGAGATAGTTGCCGGATTCAGTGGCAGCGAATTTGACAAGATTAAAGCAGCCCATGACTACCTTTGCGCTAACGTGGAATACAAGGAAGTATCTGACGGATATGCCTCCCATACATCGTATGGTGCATTGATTAACGGACAGAGTGTCTGTGAGGGTTATGCCAAAGCATATAAGCTTATGCTGAATGCAATGGATATTCCCTGCGATATGGTTGTGAATGCCACACACGGATGGAACGAAGTATTTTACGATAATAAATGGTATATGGTTGATGTAACCAACGACGATACCAGTTCCTCGTACCGCTATTTTATGTTGGGCAGCGACGTAATGTTAAGCAGGACGGATAAGTATGTGGAATCGGAATTGATTGATGAAGAAAAGTTAGGACGTATATCATATTATAACTACATTGACGGAACGAACAGCTCGGTTAATAAGCTGGCTGAGTTTACATATAACAGTATACAAAGAGTATCAGATAAAATCCCACAGTGATGTGGGATTTTATAAACGGAATTTGATTAATAGTATTAACGAAGGACAATAATGAATAATCTTACATTAATAGGATATCTGAAAAAACAGATAAAAAACAACGGATGCGGCAGTCTTTCAATATCGAAGCTGTCTTCTTATTCTTTAGAACATAATGAATTACTGCACCATATTGCATTATATGCTTATCTTACCGATAAGATACATCTTTGCGGTAAGAATGAAGCTCTTTATATGGAATGTATGAAGATTAAGAATAATGAAAATTACATAAGGGACTGCAAAGAATATGCCGGAATTTACGATGCATATAAAGAAGAGATCGGGGAATTCAAAAAAGAAGATGAATTCAAGGCGAAGATAAGAAAAAGAATTCTGGAACTTCAGAGAGAAAAGTCCATAAGTAATTACAGGATATATACGGACCTGGGTCTGAATCCCGGCAACGTAAACAGTTTTCTTAAAAACGGTGATTACAGAAAATTAAGTCTTAATATAGTAAGAAGAATATGGAAATATGTAGAAAGGATTTAAAGAAATGATAAAGACCTTATTAAAACACGTAAAGCAGTATAAGGCAGCATCCATAGCAACCCCTTTTTTTATGATTCTTGAAGTTGCCATGGAAATGACGGTGCCTTACCTTATGGCATCCCTTGTAGACGATGGAATCGAAAAAAGCGATATGAGACATATCCTTATAGTCGGAGGCATTATGTTTATTGCCGCTCTTGTAGGACTTTTTGCAGGACTTATGGGTGGCAAATACGGAGCCAAAGCTTCCGCGGGATTTGCTAAAAATCTGAGAGAAGGTATGTATAACAATATACAGACATTCTCTTTTTCAAATATTGATAAATTTAGTACGGCAGGTCTTGTAACAAGACTTACAACGGATGTAACCAATGTGCAGAACTCATACCAGATGATTTTGAGAATGTGTATGGAACAGATTATCACCAAAGAATTTCTCTTCACTCCGGCAAGCCTTATTTTTGCCATGATAATTTCTTTTACAATCAATGTAAAAATGGCAAGTATATTTTTGATTGCGGTAATAATTCTTGGCGGAATACTTACCATACTTATGCTAAAAGCCAACAGGTATTTTAAGCAGGCATTTCCTAAATACGATGAACTTAACGAAAGCGTTCAGGAAAATGTATCCGCAATCCGTGTGGTCAAGGCGTATGTCCGTGAAGAACATGAAGATAAGAAGTTTAAAAAAGCCAGCAATAACATTTACTCAATGTTTGTAAAAGCGGAAAATGTGCTGGTATTCAATAATCCTGCGATGATGGTTGCCATATATACCTGTATGCTTCTCATAAGCTGGATTGGTGCAAAACTTATAGTCAGCAGTAATGAGACAGCACTTACGGTAGGCAACCTTACAAGCCTTATATCTTACTGCATGAACATACTTATAAGCCTTATGATGCTTTCCATGGTATTTGTAATGATATCAATGAGTGTGTCAAGTGCAGAACGTATTGCAGAAGTGCTTAATGAAAAAGCTGATATAGTCAATCCTGATAAACCGGTTATGGAAGTAAAGGATGGAAGCATTATTTTTAACCATGTCAACTTTAAATATAAAAAAGACAGCGAAGATATGGTGTTAAGCGATATACAGCTTGATATAAAATCCGGAGAGACAATAGGAATTATCGGCGGAACCGGAAGTGCCAAGACCAGCCTTGTCAATCTTATAAGCAGACTTTACGATGTAACAGACGGTGATATAGAGGTCGGTGGCGTTGATGTCAGAAAGTATGACCTGGAAACACTCCGTAATCAGGTAAGTGTTGTTTTACAAAAAAATGTCCTTTTTTCGGGAACAATTCTTGAAAATTTAAGATGGGGCAATAAAGAAGCAACGGAAGAAGAGTGTATCAGGGCCTGCAGGCTTGCCTGTGCAGATGAGTTTATTGAGAAATTCCCTGACGGCTATAATACATACATCGAGCAGGGCGGCACCAATGTATCCGGCGGACAGAGGCAGAGACTTTGTATTGCGAGAGCCTTACTTAAAAACCCAAAGATTCTTATCCTTGATGACAGCACAAGCGCGGTTGATACAACTACTGATAAAAAAATCAGAACAGCCTTTAAAACAGAGATACCTGACATTACAAAGATTATCATTGCACAGAGAATATCAAGTGTTCAGGACGCAGACAGGATAATTGTAATGGAGGATGGTAAAATTAACGGAGTGGGAACTCATGAAGAGCTTCTTGCCGGTAATGATATATACAAAGAAGTGTATGAGTCCCAGACAGGAACGGGCGGAGACTTTGATGAAAATTCAAAAGGAGGCGATAAGTAATGCCTGCACCAAGAGGAATGAAACCTACAGTAAACAATCCTGCACAGGTTTTAAAAAGAATTTTAAACCTTGTATTCAAAAGATATAAATTTGCCTGCATATTTGTTGCATTATGTATAGTGGTAAACGTTTTTTCAACATTGCAGGGAACAATGTTCATAAGAACACTTATTGATGATTTTATCATACCGCTTTTAAAACAGGATGTACCTGATTATACTGCTTTGTCGAAAGAAATATTAAGAGTTGGCTGCATATACCTTGTAGGTGTTCTTGCTGCATTCGGTAATGCCAAGACAATGGTATATGTAACACAGGGAACATTAAAATACACAAGGGACGAGCTTTTCCATCATATGGAGTCTCTTCCTATCAGATACTTTGACACGCACTCACACGGAGATATTATGTCCGTATATACCAATGACGTAGATACTTTAAGACAGATGATAAGCCAGAGCATACCACAGTTTCTTAACAGCATAATTATGATTGTTGGAATTGTAATAAGCATGGTTTCAATAAGTCTTCCACTTACAGGAGTAGCCTTTGTAATGGTAGCGGTAATGATTATTCTTACAAAAAAAGTATCAGGACTCAGCGGAAAGTATTTTGTCGCACAGCAGAGAGACCTGGGTGCCGTGAACGGATATATCGAAGAAATGATGGCAGGACAGAAAGTTGTAAAAGTATTCTGCCATGAAGAAGAAGGAAAAGAAAAATTCAAAGAACTCAATGACAGACTTTTTGACAGTGCATATAATGCCAACAAATATGCCAACATAATAGGACCTATTAATGCACAGCTTGGTAATTTAAGTTACGTTGTAATAGCTATTGCGGGCGGACTTTTTGCAATATACGGAATAGCCGGAGTAACAATCGGGGGACTCGTAAGTTTCCTCACCCTGAGCAAAAGCCTTAATATGCCTATTAACCAGATTAGTATGCAGTTTAACAGTATTATTATGGCACTTGCGGGAGGGGAAAGAATTTTCTCACTTCTTGATGAAAAACCTGAGGTTGACGAGGGATATGTAACGCTTGTAAATGCTGTAAAAAAAGATGGTGTAATAAGCGAGACCAAAGACCGTACAGGTCTATGGGCATGGAAGCATTATCATAAGGAAAATAATACAACCGATTATATAGAACTTAAAGGTGATGTGGAATTTTTTGATGTGGATTTTGGATATAATAATGAAAAAATTGTACTTCACAATGTTGATTTGTATGCTACACCCGGACAGAAGATTGCATTTGTAGGCTCAACAGGAGCGGGCAAAACAACCATAACTAACCTTATTAACCGCTTTTATGATATACAGGATGGAAAAATCCGTTATGATGGCATTAATATTAATAAGATAAAAAAAGCAGATTTGAGAAAATCACTTGGTATTGTATTGCAGGACACACATCTTTTTACCGGTACTGTTATGGATAACATAAGATACGGAAGACTCGATGCAAGCGATGAGGATGTGTATGCGGCAGCGAAACTTGCCAATGCCCACGGCTTTATAAAACATCTTCCTAAGGGTTACGATACCATGCTTACAGGTGACGGCGCCAATTTAAGCCAGGGACAGAGGCAGCTGCTTGCCATTGCCAGAGCTGCGATAGCAGACCCTCCGGTTCTTATCCTTGATGAAGCAACATCTTCTATTGATACCAGAACTGAAAAAATAGTCCAGGACGGTATGGACAGACTGATGAAAGGCAGAACAACTTTTGTTATTGCCCACAGACTTTCCACTGTAAAAAATGCTGACTGCATAATGGTTCTTGAGCAGGGACGTATCATTGAAAGAGGCTCACATGATGAGCTTATTGCGAAAAAAGGAAGATATTACCAGTTATATACAGGAAACAATATCGGTGAATAATCCCGATTAAGAAAAGTGATATATATTATAGAAAAATGATATTTTATTGGTATGCCTTTTTTGTTAAAATAGAAATGATACAAAGAAGGAGGTATTACCCAATGAAAAAATTGCGTAAATTATGTGCAATTCTTCTTGTGGCACTTATGGTATTTTCCATGGTAGCCTGCGGCAAGAAGAACCAAGGATCGGTTGAGACAACAACTCCTGTAGAGACAGAGTCTACAACTGATAATTCCAACAAAGCAACAGAGCTTACTCTTAATGTCCATTATTTAAGAGAAGACGGTGCGTATGATGGCTGGAATGTATGGCTTTGGCCGGATGGCGGTGACGGTAAGGCATACACATTCGGAACAGACAAAGATGAACACGGTGTTAAGACAACAGCAGTGTATCCTGCAGGTACAACAACTATAGGTTTCATCGTCAGACTCAATGAATGGGAATCAAAGGATATTGATTCCGATCAGTTTATTACATTGAACGGTGTTATCGCCGGAACAGTTGAAGTATACATAACTTCAGGTGTTGAAGGATACAAAATAGAGTTAGGAGAAGATTGCGTGACAGGACTTAGTGTATTAAGTGCAGAACTGGATGGAGATTTCCAGACACTTAAGATATCTTTGACAGAAGAATACAAGGACAATGAAATTAAAGTTACTGACGCAGAAGGCAAAGAATTAGCTATTGACAGCATTGAAAAAGACTCAGGTGATGCTAAGAAGATAATTGTTAAACTTAAAGAAAAAGCAGACCAGTTTGGCAAATATAAAGTAATGCTGGGAAATGTCGGATATGATGTAACCGTACCTGATTATTATTCTACATCTGAATTTGAAGATACTTATACATATGACGGAGATGACCTTGGAGCAGCATGGTCTAAGGATTCCACAACATTTAAAGTATGGGCACCAACGGCTAAGGCTGTTAAAGTCAATACATACAAGTCAGGCGTTAAGGGTACAGATGACCTTATTAAATCATATGATATGACACTTGATAAGAATGGCGTATGGACAGTTAAGGCAGAAGGAGATCTTAACGGCGTATTCTATTTATATGAAGCAGATTTTGGCTCATCTAAGACAGAGGCATGTGATCCGTATGCTAAGGCAGTCGGAGTCAATGGTGACAGGGCAATGGTAATTGATTTATCATCAACAGACCCTGACGGATGGGATAAGGATACTAATCCTAATAAGAAGCTTAATGCTACAGATGCATCAGTATATGAACTCCATATAAGAGACCTTTCGGCTGATTCATCATCAGGAATTAAGAATACAGGTAAGTATCTTGGACTTACAGAAACAGGAACAACTAATGGTTCAGGACAGGCAACAGGTCTTGATCATATCAAAGAACTTGGTGTAACACATGTCCAGATCGGACCAATGTATGATTATGCAACAGTTGACGAGACTAAGTTAGATACAAAACAGTACAACTGGGGTTATGATCCTAAGAATTACAATGCACCTGAGGGTTCATACTCATCAGATCCATATAATGGAGCAACACGTGTAAGTGAAGTTAAACAGATGGTTAAAGCATTACATGATAACGGATTAAGCGTTGTTATGGACGTTGTATATAACCATACATACAATACAAGCTACTGCTTCAATGAACTCGTACCTGATTATTTCTATCGTCCGGGTTCTAATGGTTCGGGCTGTGGCAATGATGTAGCTTCAGAGAGAGCTATGATAAGTAAGTTTATTGTTGATTCTGTAGTATACTGGGCTAAAGAATATCATATCGACGGTTTCAGATTTGACCTTGTAGGCCTTATTGATATTGATACAATTAAAGCAATCAGAACAGAGTTAGATAAGATAGATCCTTCTATCATCCTTTACGGTGAAGGTTGGAGCATGACAACTAAGATTACTAAGTCAAATGTAACACTGGCAACACAGATGTACGTTAATAAGTTAGACGGATTCGCAATGTTCAGTGATACAATCCGTGATGCAATTAAAGGCAGCGTATTTAAGGCAGAAGAAAAAGGATATGTCAACGGAAACATCTCTAATGCAGATGTAATCAAGAAAGCAATCCAGGGCAAGACCGGCTGGGCAGAAAAGGGCTCACAGAATATTGTCTATGCATCATGCCACGATAACATGACATTATGGGATGAAATCAATTTATCTAATGCAAGTGACAGTATGGAAGCTAAGGTTAAACAGAATCTTCTTTCGGCAGCTATTGTATACACTTCACAGGGAACACCATTTATCCTTGCCGGTGAAGAAATATTAAGAAGCAAGCCTACGGGTGACGGAACATATAGCAGCGACAGTTATAATGCAGGTGATGAAGTAAACAGCATTAAGTGGAGCACATTAAGTGATGCTACATACCAGAAAGTATTTAATTACTATAAGGGAATGATAGCATTCAGAAAAGCACATGCTTCATTAAGAATAATGGATACCGCTTCAAGTTATTATAAGTTTTCTGAAGGTACGGACAAGGGCGTTATTGCTTATGAATTAACAGGTGTTAAGGAAGAAGTATCAGATTCGATCTTTGTTATATATAACCCATTAAGCGAAGCAACAACAGTTACACTTCCGGAAGGAGACTGGACAATCTGCGTACAGGGTGACAAGGCAGGAACGGATTCCCTCGGAACAGCAAACGGTAAAATTACTGTAGACGGAATTTCATGTACAATACTTGTAAAAGGCGCAACAAAATAATATAGCATAATTATAGTCCCGGGAACGTCAGGCTCCCGGGACTTATTATTTCCCATACATATTATAATCGCAGAAAATCAACATTTTTAGATTAAAAAATCAACATAAACGCTATTGAAAAAATAAAATTAAAGTAATAGAATAAATACAGTCGTAAGACACAATAATGTATTCAGGAAAGGAATAAAAAAATGAAAAAAATTGCAAAAAGAGTAATTACAGCCGTTTTAGCAATGGCAATGGTAATTGGAATGATGGCTATGACAGCTTTCGCAGCAGATGACACATACAGTGTTATCGGATCAATCAATGGTAACTGGGATAAGGACACAGATTTGGTTAAGCAGGCAGATGGAACATATTCAGTAGACATCACAGATGTTAAGGCTGGATCTTATGAATTCAAGGTTCGTACAAACCATGCTTGGGATAATGGCGAATATAACCTTGAAGGAGATGCATCAAGCGGCGGAGCTAATGCAAAAGTTGATGTAGCAAAAGATGGTTCTACAGTAACAATTACATTTGATGGAACTAAGGCAGCTGTAACAGTTAAAGAAGCAAGTGCAGCACCAGCAGCTCCAGCAGACAAGACTCCAGCAGCAGGCGATTCTTCAGTTATGGTATACATCGTAGCAGCAGTTGCAGCATTAAGCGCAGTTGTAGCAGTTGTAGCTAAGAGAAGAAGCGTAGAAGCTTAATTAGTATTTTATAGAAATGCTTACATAAAGGAATCGGTTCAGACCGGTTCCTTTTTTGTATGGGATATTCTAAGAATTGTGATATTGCACATATATTTAATAAAAACAACATTTTTATAGTGGAAAAACAACAAATGAAATATTGAAAAAATAAAATACCTGTACTAAAATAAAATTAGTGTCATAAGACATGAATAAAATGTATTGGAAAGGAAGAATACGAAAAATGAAGAAAATTTTTAAGAAGGTCATTGCTACAGTAGCTGCTTTTGCATTCGTAGCAGCAGGACTTGTTGCAGCACCTAAGACTGCTAAGGCAGCAGGAACAACAGTTAAAGTATATGTTGAACTGACATCAGGTAAGACAGCAGAGTATTACAAAGGAAATGTTTGGGGCGGAACTGCAAGTGTAGCGACCGCTGCAACAGCAGCTAAGCCAACAGGCTGGGGTACTGGAACTCTTCCGGTAGGAGATGCAGTTACAGAAGACGGCAAGAATTACGCAGTATTTACAATTAACAATGCGGATGAAGTACAGGGCTTTCAGGTAGTTGGATATGGTGATGGTGCAGCTAATGCAGAATATCAGGAAGGCGCTTGGAATTCAGAAGTTGTAGCACAGAGCAATGGTAAAGCATATTTCGATTTAACATCAAAGAAGTTATTTAAAGATGCTGCAATGACACAGGAAATTGCACCACTTCCTGTAACTGATGTACTTTCTGTAGTAGGTACTATTACAGATACCGGATTTGATTTACCAGGTAAGACTATGACAAAGAATGGTGATACATACACAATTACATTCCAGAATGTAGCAGCCGGCAATTATATATATAAGTTCCTTCAGTCAGCAGCTGAATATTCATGGAAATACCAGATTGGTAAGGATAATTCATTTGGTGACAATACAGCTAATTTCGAATTAGTATTGGATAAAGCCAGCGATGTAACATTCACAGTAAAAGTAACAGATGTTACAGGCGGTACAGGACTTGATGCAAAACAGATTACAGCTGTAGAATATGCCGGTCCAACTGTAACACCAGTCGTAGACAACACACCAGCAGGCGGAGATAACAAACCGGCAGGCGGAGACAACAAGCCAGCAGGCGGTAATAACGGAAATGTAAACGCAGGTGATTCTATGGCAGTAGCTACAGCAATAATCGCAGCAGTAGCAGCTTGCGGAATCGTTGTTGTTTCATTCAAGAAGAGAAGACAGGATGCTTAATTTTACATAAGTATTTTGAATATGTAGTAAGATAATAGAGGCTTCAGTCACAGACTATGTGACTGAAGCTTTTTCTTATATACAGAACACATTTTTTGCAAGAAATGAGAAGTAATCCTTATATCCTGCTTTTTTTACGGTAACGGAAGATTTGATATCAATTGTTCCTATAAGTGTCCCGTTGTATTTGTAGCAAAGCTGCCCGATTACATCACCCTCATTAACCGGTGCTTTCAGCCCATCAATAAATTCAAAATCTTTTGTAATAAGGGCTTCATCATATTTTTCTGTAAATAGATAAGAAAAGTCATCATTATATTCACATTCAAGCTCTTTAATCATGCCGCCCGATATTTTTGGAAGAGGAATTTCAGGCATATCTGTGTCTTTGTACATCTGACAGAGTGAATAGCCGTAGTTAAGAAGCTTGATAGAATCGGCGACACGGGATTTGCCGTCCTTGGATGCCATAACAACGGAAATAAGCTCAATATCGTTTCTTTTTGCAGTAGCGGAAAGACAGAATCCGGCAAGACTTGTAGAACCTGTTTTAAGCCCAGTTGCCCATTCGTACTGCTTGATAAGTTTATTGGTATTGGTAAGGGTAAAATCACTTTCGCCCCGCCTTGTAACGTGGGTTATTGTGTCCATCCAGATTGTTGAAATATTATGTATTTCAGGATATTTGTTGATAAGTTCCTTTGACATGAGTGCCACATCCCTCGCTGTGGTTACATGATTATCGGCATCAAGACCGCAGCAGTTGACAAAATTTGTGTTGGCCATCGAAAGACCTTTGGCCCGTTCGTTCATATGGGAAACAAAATTTTCCTCAGAGGAGTCAATGTATTCTGCCATGGCTACACAGGCATCATTGGCACTTGCAATGGCAATGCATTTAATAAGGGTTTCAACGGTCTGGGTCTCTCCGGCTTCAAGAAAGACCTGACTGCCGCCCATTGAAGCGGCATGCTCGGATACCGTTACTGTGTCATCCATTTTGATTCTGCCGTCATGTATGGCATCAAAAATCAGTATAAGTGTCATTATTTTAGTAATACTGGCAGGACGGAGAATTTCATCTGGGTTATGCTCATAAATGATTTTCCCTGTAGATGCTTCCATAAGAATTGCTGATTTGGAGGTTAAGTCAAGCTCATCGGCAGCCACGCTGATATGGACAGATGATAGGATAAGTATAAAAGAAATAATTAAAGAAAAAATTTTCTTCATTAAAAACTCCGGACTTTTTGGTTAGTATATTTTATGTATATAACTAAGATAATATGAGCGTACTATTGAAAAAAGAAAATTTAACGTATATAATTGTAGCATTAACCGGATGACCGGTGATTTTATAAAAAAGAAGAAAGGATGTATAAAAGTATGTTAAGACTTATTGTTATGGCACTTCGTTCGTTTTTCTTTATGATATATGAAATTAATAAATGCAATTATATGATGAAACGTCCGGAGAAATACAGCGAACTTGACAAGTATCGTGAGGTACAGAAAATTGTGGACAAGATGCGTAAGAATTCCAGGACTACCACAAAGGTTTATGGAAAAGAAAATCTGCCGGAAACAGGCAATTATGTAATGTATGCCAACCATCAGGGACATTATGACGGGTTAGGAATTGTGTGTAATCATGACAGACCTCTTACTATTATTATCGACAGCAAGAGAGAACATCAGATGATTGTCAGGCAGATGCTTCCTATGGTAGCGGGGCACGGCATTAATCTTAAAGATGCCAGACAGCAGATGAAGACCATGATGACTGTTACCAGGGAACTTAAAGAAGGTAAAATATATCTGCTTTTCCCTGAAGGTAAGTATGGCGACAATAAAAATACCCTTCAGGATTTTAAGGCAGGTGTATTTAAGTGTGCGATGGATGCCAAAGTGCCTGTTATACCGGTGGCACTTATTGATTCTTATAAAGCAATGGATGGCAACAGCCTCAGGAAAGTTACAACACAGGTGCATTACCTGAAGCCGATACCATATGAAGAATATAAAGATATGAAAAAGACAGAACTTGCTGAGCTTACTAAATCAAGAATACAGGAAGCAATCGACAAGTATGCAAAGTAATTATCTGCCGGAAGTCCTCTTTTCAAATATCCCGATAATTATATAAAGAATTATTGAAAGAATAGAAAGTAAAACAATGGAAAGAAGTACCCAGTCCATTTTAAATACCTGACTGCCGTAGATGATTAAATAACCCAGCCCTTCTTTTGCAGCAAGGAATTCACCGATGATTACACCTACAAGGGAAAGTCCCAGATTGACTTTCATGGCATTTACGATTGTCGGCAGTGATGACGGAAAGATAAGGTAAAACAGAATATGGCGTTTCTTTCCGCCGAGGGTCCGGATTAATTTTATTTTTTCCTTGTCGGTCTCTGTAAAAGAAGTGTATATACTGAGCAT
>ENA-OOYR01000813-OOYR01000813.1-human-gut-metagenome-genome-assembly--contig:-NODE-813-length-16436-cov-2.254624_pt1 | contig 16436 bp, 15 predicted proteins | sample MGYA00241701_ERZ501374 | MGnify/ENA primary metagenome ERZ501374 (study PRJEB25962, sample SAMEA2042655) | human gut metagenome | biome: human gut; feature: human-associated habitat; material: faeces...
GTGTTTTGCATCGGCGGGATACTTGACACAGCATCCCGCTTTCAATAAAATGATTATACATCGTACATTGATGTGCGATACAATCCCTTTTTAGCTAATTTATATAATTTTTACTTATTTTTCATGTAATTATACACAACTATGAGTGTAAAAAATTGCACCAGAATCCTACATGACAAATATACATGATTGCGCATCTTATGGATATCTAACAGGAGGTTTTATGACGCACGATAAAAAACGTCTGCTCTCGATCGGCGAGGCAGCCAAAGCGTTGGAAGTGACCCGGCGCATGATTTTAAATTATGAAGACAAGGGTCTTATTCTGCCGGATCAGACAAAGTCGTTGATACGGCCGAGTTTTCCGATGGTTACAAATCCCTTACCAAGCAGTTGAAAATCAAGGCAGGGAAAGGTATCAGTTATCAGGTACACCGGCACAGGGACGAGGTCTGGACATTCATTGACGGTGATGGATTGCTTGTGCTTGACGGGGTTGTTTCATCAATAGGCAGAGGCGATACGGTACATATCAAAAAAGGGGTGAAACACGCAGTCAATGCAATATCCGACCTGACTTTCATTGAGGTGCAGTCCGGAGATCTGCTTGTCGAAGAGGATATCGAGCGGTTCGACTGGGAGTGGTCGTAGATTTTTCTTTGGTTCATAGTCAAAAGCTATTGGGGCACATATAATGTGCTTACTCTAAGTATGACTGATAGTAATCTAAAATGTAATAAAAAATAAATATGTAATATTTTTAACAATAGAATGATTTTACAATTTATTACAAACGGCATTGTTACGGGACTCTTATATTCGTTGTTTGCGATAGGTTTCTCTTTGGTTTACAACACGACAAGGATATTCCATATCGCGGCAGCGGCATTGTACATCATTGCCGCATATGGATTTTATTCCTTTGCCAACGTAATGTCCTTCCCTATCAGTCTTGCTTTTATTTTAACCGTTTGCCTTACCATGTGTTCCAGTCTTTTGTTGGAACTGACGGTGTATTATCCATTCAAAATCAAGAAAGCGTCGTTAAATGTTGTCATGATTGCATCGATAGGAGTAATGACCATTCTGGTAAATACGATTTCCCTGTGTTTCGGTAACGAGACAAGGGTGATAGACAACACCATTCAAGACGCTTTTACTTTTGGGGAAGTGACAGTAACGATTCCTCAAATATATCAGGCAGTCGTGGGATTCATTGCACTGGCCGTATTTGTTTTTTTCATCCGGGGGACAAGGCTCGGGATTGAAATCAAAGCCCTGAGTTCCGATGAGGTTTTATTCGGGATTTTGGGATACCGTACAAAACGCATGAGACAATTCGTGTTTTTATTAAGCGGACTGTTCATCGCTTTAGCCAGTTGCCTTACCGTTTATGACACCGGACTTGATCCGCATATGGGCATGAATGTTTTGGTAAGCGCAATGGTTGCCATGATAATCGGTGGCATAGGTAATTTTAGTGCTTGTATTCTCGGTGGACTATTATTAGGTATATTACAATCCCTGGCAGTTTATTTTTTCGCCTCAAACTGGCAGAACGCGATAACATTCATCGTACTGCTTTTATTCCTCTTCTTACGTCCTCAAGGGATTGCAGGTTATAAACAACGTACAATATAATGGAATACATTTTACATGTCATCATCATGCTCAATATCTATATCTTACTGGTTTTGAGCGCAAACCTGCCGATAGGGATGGCCAACCTCCTGACCATGTGCCAGGCTGCCTTTTATGGTATAGGCGCATATATCAGTGCTTTTTTTCTGATGCAGTTTGACTTGCCTTTTATCGGGGTCATACTTATTGTCATGATCCTTACGGGGCTGTTCAGTTACACGGTATCTTTCGCATCTGTCAGGTTAAAGGGCGATTATTTCATTCTCGCCACGTTAGGGTTTCAGATGATCGTGTACACAGTATTGTATAACTGGACCGATATCACCCGTGGTCCTTATGGCATTCCGGGTATTCCAGGAATAAAACTGCTGGGGTTCTGGGATATATCCGGCAATATATGGGCTTATTTTACAGTGACTACAATCATTTCTTTTGTTGTCATCTGTTTATTCCGGAAGCTGAAATATTCCCCCTACGGTCGAATATTAAAAGCGATACGGGATGACGAGTTGTCCGTCAAGGCATTGGGACGGGATACTGCCCGGATCAAATCATGGGCTTTTTTCCTTTCAGCATCACTGACAGGACTTGCCGGGTTGATATACGCCTCCTATGTAAGTTATATCGATCCCACGAGTTTTACCTTGGACGAAAGTATCTTTATTGTCAGTGCCTTGTTTATAGGTGGAACGGGTAACGTGAAAGGACCGGTCACAGGGGCTTTATTTGTAATCCTATTACCGGAAATCCTGCGTTTTGTCGGGATGCCGGATACGGTGGCGGCCAATATGCGTCAGATTATTTATGGATTGGCGCTGGTGCTGGTCATGTACTTCCGGCCGCAAGGTATATCCGGAGAAAATATAGTAAGATAATGATACTGAAACTTAAGAATATACAACTCAGTTTTACGGATTCACGAGGGGAAACGTTTAACTTGCTGAACGGAGTAAATCTTGATGTCAGACGGGAGACAGTAACAGCTCTTGTCGGAGGAAACGGAACCGGAAAAACGACGTTGTTCAATGTTATATCAGGTTTCACGGATGACTTCAAAGGAGAAATATTGTTCGACAACCTGAATCTAAAAGGTATGGCTCCACACAAGATTTCCCGACTTGGAATTGGCCGGTTGTTCCAAGGCAGGCAATTGATAGACAACCTGAGTCTGATGGAGAACATGAAAATAGCATCGGTTAACAGGGATGGGGAGAATCCTTTGACCGCTTTTTTCCGACAAGGACAACACCGGAGAACAGAACGGCAAAAGGAAGAGCAAGCAATTGAAATTCTGGAACAGATATTTGGAAAGGATAACAAATATTTGGCGATGCTTGACAATAAAGCCTCGGAATTATCTTATGGGGAACAGCGGCTCATTGCCATAGCCCGCCTATTGATGGGGAACAACAAGTTGCTGTTATTGGACGAACCCACTTCCGGGGTCAATCCTGTTTATATAGAGACAATCAAAGGAATTATCCGCAAGATGGTGACGGAAAATGGCCTGACAGTCTTGATGATAGAACACAACATGCACTTTGTCCGGGATATTGCCGACTTTTGCGCTTACCTTGATAACGGGAAGATAGAAAAAGTCGGCACGACCGAAGATGTACTTGATGACAAGGATGTAAGGAGTAGTTATTTAGGATTATGAAATACATATTGGAGATTAGGAATTTATCCGGAGGGTATGTCCCTTTGATTAATATCTTGCAGGATGTCAGCCTGGAACTTGTCAACGGAGAGACAGTCAGTATAATCGGATTGAACGGTTCAGGAAAATCGACTCTCGGTAAAGCCGTCATGAACATGCTGCCATATCGTGATGGGGATATTCTTTTTGAGGGCAGATCCGTTGCAGGGTTTGCTACGCATGATTTGGCGCGTATTGGTATGGCCTTTATGCTACAGGGCGGGCAGGTGTTCAAAAGCCTTTCAGTCCAGGAGAACCTTCAACTGGCATTCCGAAGACAAAACGATAAATCTTATATCACTCTGCTTGAATCTATCATACCCTTATTTCAGGATTCCGGAAATGATTTGGGTTCAAAGATGGCGGATAAGTTAAGCGGGGGACAACGCCAACAACTTGCCTTGGCAATGGCTCTGGCCGTCAAACCCCGATTGTTGATACTGGACGAACCGAGTGCGGGACTTTCTCCCGGGGCGGTTGATGATATGTACAGGATACTGGGCTGCGTTCGTGATAAAATGAATATCAGTATATTGCTTATCGAACAAAACATCAATAAAGCAATTACATTATCTGACCGGTGCATACTGTTAGAGCAAGGACGGATCGCACATACCATTACAAATCCGAATATCAACGAAATAGAATGTTTAATGTTTAAAAAATAATAGTCATGAAAAAAGTTTTATCCATTATTGTGTTATGCGCAGTATGTTTGATAGGATTCAATTCTTGTCAATCCGGGAATAATGAAAATATACATCTGGATTTAGTATTTCCTTTAACGGGAAATGGTGCAGCTGCTAGCGAAGCTACCATTAATGCTATAAATTTATGCGTAGACAAATGGAATGCGGCTGGAGGAATAAATGGTTATCCTATAAAAGTGGAGTGTCATGATTCAAAGGGACAAACAAAAGAAGCGATAAACATCGCAAGAAAGATAACTAGTACTGATAATGCAAACATTGTTATTAGTGCCATGAGTACCGTTTCATTAGGTATGTTACCCATATTGGAAGAGCATAAAATCATACATTTAGCATTTTCTGGAGCCAATAGTCTTTTGACAAATAACCCCAAGTATGTTATAAGGGGGTCAATCTCTCCAAAACAAATTGGAGAAGCTGTAATAAAAGATATGACAACTAAATTTTCGGGGAAGGATTTAATTATATTTTATTGTAATAACGAATTTGGCCAGGGTTATTTGGATGCGACTCTGCAGGCAACAAAAGCTTCAGGGTTATCGGAGTGTAAAACGATAGGATATGATGAATCAGATTTATCATATAGAAATATAATTCTAAAGGCAGGTTTATCCAACAACAATGTACTTTTTGTGATTGGACAACAAGAAAGTCTTGGCAGGCTGATAAAACAAATTCGCGAATCTGGATATGACGGTATTATATTAAGCGAACCCAATATAACCAGTGCATCAACCCTATCTGTGTTAAGCAAGGATATATTAAACAATGTGTATTACATATCTGTAATTCAAACAGATAAAGTTGATCTCATAAGAGATGAATATTATAAAAAGCATCATCAAAAACCTAGCGAATTAGCTCTTGACGCCTATAATAATACAGACTTAATTCTTACGTTATATGAGAAAATAAATGGTAATCCTGAGTTATTAAAATGCGATTCTTTAATGAAAGTTCAATTCGACGGACTATTTGGTCCGACCAGGGTTGTTGATTCCGAGATAAAATACAATCTACAATTGAAAGAATGTATTGATCTTATAAAATAGAGGCTAAAATGAATACTTATAGTTCAAGCCTAATAGAACAACTATTGGGGCAAAAAGAGCAGTTGTTTAAAATTATCCAACAATTGCTACAAGACCAATTTTTATATGGAGGCATTGCTAGTCTTGGTGATTGCCCCGATTTTCGCCTTGGGGAAAGAATTTATAATGAAAAGTACATCTTTTTAAAGCCTGATATAGAGCCTGTTTTAGAAATTAGTCAAAATAAACTAAATAAAGATTCCTCGTTCAAATTTATAGAATACATGACAGAAAATAAAATTACTGTTATGTATATCAAACTAGAGAAGAGGAATGATGCAGGTTATGAGGTTCTCATTAAAAGAAATAATGAAACTCCTATTCGTTTTTTTGTAGATTATGCGAATCTAGAGCAACTCAAATCTGCTTTTGAAGATGCTCTATCTAAACTTAATATAGATAATGAAAGGACAACATTTATTACAACCATGTCAGGTTATTTTAAAGCTGCTAATATTATCTTGAAAGAATATGATAGACAAAAGAACCATATCTTTTTTTATATAATTAGGCCCTCAATATGTGATAAGAATTATAATGGAGCAGCATTTCTTACTACATATAGTGAAATGAATATATCCGATGAAAATTTGATTTCAATTTATTTATCAGGAATGCTGACAAAACTAACGGTTGAGGCAATCACTGAAGAAAAGAAAAAAGCACTTAAATCTGCTACCAAAACGGCAAAATCAGCTATCATGTCGCGAAACATGAGTCATAACCTAGGTAGCCATGTCATGGCATACCTAAAACAGCACCTTAATTCTGTGCATAATATAATCGTGGATAACGTTTTAGCTAATTTAGTCAATAATACCAAACTTTTCTGCACAACAGAATGTAAACATATAAATCATATAAGCTCTGATGATTATACTAAAAAAGCTTGTGAACAATTAGAAAATGTGGCTCTTCCTTTTCTTGTCGGTTTGGGGAAATTTGTGTCTTACTTGCAGGAACGTCAAGATTTTATTGCTACTATCGCCACAGACTATATTCCATATTATTCAGAAGTAAACTTTAAAGATAGCATATACGATGAACTTAATCCTGATTTACGCTATAAAAGACATTTAGATCGTTCAGATTTGGAAACGGATAATATTTTATTAGGGAATATAGCAAGATCGGAAGGACTGGGACGATTAACAAGTCCAACAGAAAAACAGCATACCCTTCACGATATAATCCTTCGTTTTCGAAATTTTAACGGGCAGTCAGTCACTGACCTAAGATTGTATAAAAGCGATGATGAGCGTTCAGATGCACAACAGTCCCTTGAAGATATGCGTAAATATGAGTTTAGTCTTCCCGGCGGAGTTGTAGGTCGCCAGGCAATATTCTCTATTATCGAAAATATTATTCGTAATGCGGCCAAACATGGGAATTGGCGTAAATGTGGAAAAGACCTGGAGTTATCAATTGATATATATTGCAAACAGGATTTTATCGAATCAAGAGAAAGCGAGAGTCCGAACCCTTTGAATCGTTTAAACAAGTTTAAGTCTTTGTATGATAAATATTATCGCAACTCTGAAGATATCGATAACTTATACATTATTACTATCACTGACAATCTTGAAATTCAAGATGATACGCTTGAGAAAATTCAAGAAGCCATCGTGGAAAGATATGTTGATGACGCTGGCAAAATGGTAAATAGCAATAAGGGGATAAAAGAGATGCGGATTTCAGCAGCTTGGCTTCGTTCTTTAGAAGATGCCCCGAGTAAAGAACTGTTCAGTTCGAGCAGCTCTCACTTAGGAAAAGCTCCGATATTGTTAGCCGATAAAATCGAGAATCATCTTCGATACACGTTCTGCGTATTACGTCCTAAAAAAATAGCAGTCATTTCCAGTCGTAAAAATGAAATAGAAAAAATCAACAAAGAATCATTGACATCAGCAACATGGAATGTCTATACATTCGATGAATATGCATGTCCAGCAACAAATAAAAACTTTGAGTTCATATTATTCGATGTTGAAGATGAAGCAGAAGATGGGTATAGTCGTTTCAACGAACTTCGTTCGATAAGTTCTAACCGATTATATTATTCAAATGTATTAGGAGATAATATTATTCGTTATTTAACGACGCAGAAAGTTACTTCTGATTATTATATCAATGTTGAAAGACAATTGTATCGATATTTGGCGAAATTTGAAGATGAAGATATTATAACCATAAGTGATGATAAAGTCTTCAATAGATATAGGAACGAGAGTTTGATAGAAAATGTAAAAATAACCAATGGAATACGCAAAAATGATTTAAAATACCTCTTCAAAAAGCATTTTGACACGAAAGAAGAATTTTTCCCATTTATAAAATCATATCCGCAAGAATGTGTATTTGTTGAAGGTATTACAGGTAATAACTCTACTGATAGACTAATCAGAAATGAGAAAATAGATGAATCATGGTTATTTAAACAGCTACATGCGATAAAAGAATCTGTCGCAGTTTTTGACGAGCGTCTTTTTACCCGCATTTTTAGACTAGAAGAGACAAATATCAAAGAGCATTTCTACCCTCCGATAATCATAGCAGATAAAAATGATGTCACAAAAAGCTCTCACAAAACAGACAGAAGTGATTACTTAGATTCCGATTATAATAGTATAATTTACCATTTAAAAGGAGTTGACACTTTTAATATTTTGAAGATAGATGATAAGATATTTGATATATACGGTTATGGTGGATATACCTATAAAGAACAAATGGTATTTGGAAGATGTATTAAAATCGGGCAAATTATTCAGAGAGAAACATCAATTGTTATAGAGAAACAAGATCCAAATACACATTTTGGATACATAAGTATTCATCAAGGAATATTAGACAAAATCTATGATGAGTTTAAGATAAAGGATGACGTACAGGCCAAACTTGAATTTACAAAAACATTCTATAATACATTTTCGGAAACTCCACTGGATGTAACATCATGTATACAAAATCACGAGATTTTCCTTCCACAAATGTATATACATTCTGGAAGATCTAAACCATCTTATATGGATATGCCACAGCGGTTACCATTTATTCAATATGCAGCAATAGAACATGCTGTGTTGGATTGTAAATATTCATTGATACAACTGTTAGACTCTGCCCGTTATGAATAAGACTGTTATTGTATTCACCACTCAATACATAGGAGACGAATACCTTTTTTCGGAAAAACGAAGTATTAAGATTTCTGTTCCAGAAAATTATCCCGATTTAGTTTCGTTTTGGGGAGAACAAATTTTTAATCGTTATAAAGAATCCGGATATAACCTAGCCTCATATTTATTAAAGGATTTTTCCCCATTAATAGGCTGTAATGGAGATATCTCAAAAGAGTGCTATGATCGTTTTTTTTCTCTGGGCGAGAATGATATGAAACAAGTTGCTGCTTTATGTAAGAATGAGCATTGGCCATTCCAAAATAAGGAAGATTATATGACTGTATATAAACTGGGTCAAGATGAGAATAAAGGTAATGATATTGAGATATACGCAACCAGTTGTTTACCGGATAATTTCGCAGCCCATAATCCACAATACAAAGAAAGATGGAGAATGGCATTAGAGCATACTTTTAAAAAAGACGATCAATGTAGACTCTATTTGATAATGCATGGAAGTTCGGATCTGAATAAGAGGGGGGCTTTTAATATTTTAAGCACAACAGATCCTAGCGTTTATCTGGCAGGATTTTATCATGAACCTATTACTGATCCGATTGCAGGACTATTAACATTAACGGAGGAAGTCCATAAAAAAGAATCAGATATAGTTAAAGACGTTTATGACCGTGTAATACGTCTTTTTCATGTAGAAAAGCAAAAACAAAAAGCTTGTAAAATTATTAATTTACTAATGACAGATTCTTTCTCAGAAAATATTCTTTGTATTTACAAGGAGTTGTATAATATTGAAACATTATTTTCCCTACCACCTTTAGAAACATTTCAAGATCTATCTGTATTTGAGCGAATTGATACAATGAAAAAATATTATCTCAATCTTTTGTCATTATGAGTAATAAGGTATCGGTATTAACACTTTACTACTGCGAGGATTGTAAAGATTGGTATGTAAACAACGCTGAGGAGCAGAAGGGTATAATATCATTGATGCTTAAAGCAAAACCTCTCCCATCAAATCCGACCGTGACGCAATATAAAATAAAAGTGGTGTATCATGACATGGCTGTCTTTGATGATCATGAAAATGAGGATACTACCAGTAATGATAATCGTGAAGATAGGTTTGCTCAAAATGAGCTTAAAATGTCAGATTCGGATAATATGATACCTATTATACATATAATCCCAATTGATATTTTTGATGATGATATCAGAAAACAATTTGCCCATTGTCCACGTTATTTTCAAATAATGGATAATAGTATATGGAACAAAGTTGTTGTTGTTAATACAGAGGAGGATACTATTAATTCTTTTAAAGATGCGATAAAAGCTATAGTCCGTAATTATAAGTGCAATCTATATGATTTAGATGTTAGTCAAGAATACGCAGATCTGAATCGCGTCTGGTGTCACAAGCTTACATCAATAAAAAAGCTCATGGAAAATTCGTTTCTCCTTTCTTGTTCCATTCTGAGAAAAGGATGCATGATAAAACATTAGCTTTACTAGATACCGAAATAGGGGGAATTTCATTACGCCAAATCATTAAAAATAATAAATGGCGCATTCTTCTAATCGATGATTATGTAAATAATGAATTAAAAGAAAAAACACGAACGAACATAGATTGGCCTGTGGAACGTCAAGAAAAAGAATTATGCCGGACAGGGAAATTGAATATCATTATAAATGATATTAAGTTAGCATCTCAACAGAGTGTTGTTTGGTGTTGTCCTTCCCAGTTGACTCTTGAGAGAATTATTCATCTAAAAAATCTTGATTGCCAATGGCATACTACAAATATAGACAATAGAAAATCCAATATCTCTATTTTCTGTGTTCGGGATATAGAAAGCGCAATTAAAATCCTGCAATTTGCAAAATTTGATATAGTCCTATTGGACTATTTATTGGGGCCTATCTCCGATAACAATAAAAAGAGGCGGGAATATAGCTATGAATTGTTGTGTAAAATTAAAAAAACAGCAGAGAAGGGGCCAACTAATAGTAATGAATATGATCAACATCCTGGCTTGAGACAATATAGTAAGTACTATTTCATGCATATATCATCGTTTGTCACGGCTATATCAGAACGTTTAGAAGAGTTAGGATTGATAAGAGATACTCAGTATTGGCATATCGCCCGTGGTGCATGTCCTACAAATACTCCGTATCTTTTTTTATATTATTTATATCGCCTAATGGAAAAGCGGTATAATGAAATGAGTCTTGGAAAAGAATCAGGTATGAGTGGACATACACTTGTTGATTTTTTAAACAACATATTTGACGATGATTTCAAGAAAGTAAAGTATAGAGCTTCCAAATATTTTAATACCCTCCTGAACCTCCGAAATAAATATGATATCATGAAACATGATGTCTACGATGAGGATTCTGATTTGGATTGGTTACATAAACGGGGGTCTCTATTGGTTTATTCCTTGTTCCCTGATATAAAATGTTATAGCAACGCATTCTGGGAGCACATGCAACAACTTATTTATCTTGTCGCATTTGGTACAGTCCGGCAATGGCCAGAAATGTGGGAGGAATATGTATTTGTCCGTGATCGGCTTAAAGAGGCGGAACAGAAGGTTCAGACCGTTAATAATTGTCCGTTCCGAAAAGTCCGCTTGTTGTCTGACAAGATTGAAGATTATATCATACAGTTAAGGAACAGGTAATGAATTACGGCCGTTTCTTCGCGTTGGATTTAGACGCTTCTGATATCTCTCATGGTATAGCTGTATTCAATTATCATGAGGTTCAGAATCTGAACAGGAACAACTGGTGTAAGGAGATACATGATACGCCTCAGTATCCAATATACCTCCAATTTACACCCGAGGGGGTTTCCTTCTACCTTCACTATGTCAAGGAATTGGGGGAAAGCCAAGTGGCTCATCAGGATAGTCTCATTTTATCCCTGTCACTTTCTTCAGATTTGGATGTCAAGGATAATTTGACGGAGGCGATAAACCGAATATACGATACGGTTTTTCCCTTAAATCTCTCGAATAACCCCATTTATGAAGTCATTCAAGAATGCGTGTCAAAACCAACCGGATTGGTATGTTATTCGTCGTTGAACATATTCAATAAAGGAGAAAAGCGATCATGTGGAAAAGGCACTGACAAAAAAGAACCGTTCAATCACCATTTTGTAAGAAAATTATTCCTTGATTTTTTGTATGATCTGGAACATTCCGATGTGTTCGAAAATACCGTCCTTTATGACGACATTTATATCAAACTGCATAAAAACTTTTTATTCAATGCAATAGCCAATAAAGCGGAATATTACTATCAAAGATATCAGCAGGTATTATATAAGGGAACTCTTAGGGCTCCGTGGGACATACCCCAGAAAAAACTTTTTTACGCCGAATATTATGCCAAGGCGGAACAACGGTGGGTGGAAACGATTACCAGCGCCAAGGCAGACCGTTGTTTTAACGACTCGCAATGGTTTTCCGATGTCGAGTCTGAGATAGATTCTGTTTATATATCTAAATCCGAGGTGACATGCAGGGGTTGCGGTAGAGTGGAAAACGATTATATGGAATGTTGTAATGAGTATGTTTCCAAAATCATTGTTCCCTCTCACAAACTGTTATCGAACAAGTATAAATCTACAAAAGATGAAATAACCGGAATTGTAACGACATCGGCAAAGGCCGCATCCAACTGGTATCTTAAAAAATACAGCTTCAGCGGAACTCTAAAAATATGGTACGGGCGATGGTATAAATGGATGAATGTCATTATCGTGTCATTTGTACTTAGTCTCTGTTCCATATTCCTCCTGCCGTCTTTCGATAAAAAAATATTTTCGGATCAAGTGACCCCCTCGTTGATTATCGTATCAGGTATCTTGTTCCTATGGGTGTTAGGCTTTATAAATTACAGACGATGGCATATCAGATCTGTCAGTTGTATTAACATCCTTATGCCCCGTTTGTTTGCGTCTATTGTTGCCGCGTGGTTCACATTAGCCATTGGGGAAGACATATTCAAAGGATTCTTTGATATCATACACCAGAAATGGGTGTCATGTACCTTGCTGGTCATACTGGTCGTTTTTGTAAACTATGAAATCGGTAAAATCAATCCGTATATATCTTTCTGCAAGAAAGTATATAGGACTACGATACTCATTTCAGTCGCATTTTCCTATGCATTCATTGTCGGGATACTTGTCATAAACTTCTTTGGTGGAAAATACTTGGAACGAAGTGACTATATCGATGAGTTTTATATAAACAACGTTTTTACCAAAGTTCCAGATTTTAAGATTCCGGAAAACAGGCAACCACGGATTGTCAATGATATATTTTACGGGACACTGAATAAATATAATGATTCGATTGTACCGGTGATTGGCCGAACGTGGAAAGATATAGAAGGTGTAGATACATTACATACACAAACAGAAAAGGATAGATATCCAATGTTTGATGTGATGGATAAAACAGGAAAGACTATAGCTGAAATTGATTATGGGTTCACCCTTGTTCTGTTAAAAGAATTTGTGCATAACAGTCATGTCCCCGATATGGCAAAAATGCAAGAAAAACTGTTTGATGGTTCCACGACCAAGAGTAGGGTTGATTCTGTTTGCGTTTTGTACGATAAATTAAGAGCACAAGGCTGTCAATCATGCCAAGAGGATTCTTCTTTCTACAATTCTGCATGTTGCGAACTTCTCAGATGTTTGGACAATCATCATGTATATCAGCAAGTGCTTAAAGAGTTGGCACCTATGGATAAAGACAGACACGAGATTCTCAAAGAAGACAAGTTTAATATTCTCATATTTAGAGATATGTTGCTTCAATTTACTTTTTTTGCGATGTTCATCGGAATCTTCATACAGTTGATTCTTGAAGAAAAGTCGATAACTGAACCTGTATAATTAAAAAATGTAATGATTGTCACTTCAATGCGTGCGTATATACAAGTAAAATCAAATATTTAATTTATGAAGAATGCGAATAACTTTTTTAAGAACGCCATTAAATGGACTTTGATTGTTTTACTTTCTTTGGCTGCCTTTAATTTTGTGGCATCTATTGGGAAAGGGCCTTTAGTAGAGAAACATATTTCTTATAGAAATAATGTGGAGCAAATTACTAATATTAATCATCATGGTAATACAATTGAATTGGAATTATCTGATCCTACAAAACAAGTAATAAATACGGAGATTACATATAATTATGATGGGATTATTTATTTCCTGGGAATGATTATTTGCTTGATTCTGGTATTTCTAATTTTGTCACCTCTCAAATATGAATATCATGAATTTATACATGACGAATGGCGGGAGGAATTTAATAGGGAACTTGAGGAATGTAAAAGAAAAGTTGATGAATTAAAAAAACGAATTGCCGATGTGTCTCAAGAAACAACGAATAAATAGTCTGGATTCATCCAGACTTTCTTATGTAACGGGAATCATCATATAGCTATTATAGTTGGTCAATATGTTCATTGATTTTTTATGAAAAAGACCGTCCTTGAATACACGACCGATACCTATCAGGAAGATATTCCCAGACATATCCTTCAAGAAAACAGGATACGTCTGAATTCTTTTTTCTTGGAACAAGAATCCGTGCAGAAGAAAGGGAATCAGTTTATATTCAGATTTGCATTCTACTCCGTTGAGAATCCCCGGAAGGTCACGAAACAGCATCTGTTAAAAGAATATGCGGGATTGCCTTTGGAAAGAAGAAGCGTACAACCGGAACAAATGCCCGATATGAGACAATACAGTGATATAATATTATATGGCGATGAGACCTCTTCCGAAGCACGGAAACTGCTGGCGGAATACCTACAACGTCATGGTTCATTAAAAGTCCGGTTGTCTTTCTTTGACCAGAAGAATGACTCCACCGACAAGGATGAACGAGCCATCGTGTACGCGGAACTGCAAAAGGCGTTGTTCTTTTGTAAAAGGAAAAGGATTCCTCTCCTGTTCGTTTCCGTTAAAGAGATGATAAACGACATCCGTTTTTTCAATCTGCTGGAGGAGAGCCGTGTCGATTTCAGATGTATCGATTTCCCGTGGTTCTGCAAGGAGAACCTGCCTCTGATAAAGGCAGTTGTGCTATATGAAACGTTGGAAACGGTAAAGTAGTGTCTTTCTCGCCAATACAGATTTCACTAAATCATAGTGATATACACATAAAAGAATTTTTAACTAAACCTGAATACATATATGTGTGGAATAGTAGGTTATATAGGTTATCGAAATGCCTATGATGTGCTGACACAAGGACTACACCGCCTGGAATACAGAGGATATGACAGTGCCGGTGTCGCCTTGGTAAAAAATGACGGCACCATGAATGTCTATAAATCGACAGGCAAAGTGAATAACATGGAATCCGTAGCCGCGGATCAAGATACCACCGGAGGGCTGGGTATCGCCCATACCCGTTGGGCGACACATGGCGAGCCCAATAACGTGAATGCCCACCCGCATGTCTCCCGAAGTGGCCGTCTGGCCATCGTTCATAACGGTACAATCGAGAACTATGCGATATTAAAGAAAGCCTTGACGGAACATGGATACACCTTTTGCAGCGAGACGGACACGGAAGTGCTCGTACAACTTATAGACTACATACAGGCTACAAACTCCTGCAAATTATCAGAAGCTGTCGAGGAAGCCTTGAAGCAGGTGGAAGGGGCTTACGCCATCGCTGTCGTGGAGAAGGACAATCCTGACACCCTTATTGCCGTCCGGAAAAGCAGCCCTCTGGTTATCGGGATCGGTGACGGGGAAACGTTCATCGCCTCGGATGCCACGCCTATCGTGGGATATACGGACAAGGTGATTTATCTGAAAGACAACGAAATGGCTGTTATCCGCAGGAATGAGCAGCCGGAAATATTATCCTTGACCGATGACCAACCGTCACAACTCAATATACAGACCTTGAAGATGAGCGTCAGTCAGCTGGAGAAAGGCGGATACGACACGTTCATGCTGAAAGAGATATTCGAGCAGCCCGACACGTTACGCGACTGCATCCGTGGACGCATCACGGATGACTGCAAGCGTGTGGTGCTGTCCGGCGTCATTGAGAACAAGGAGAGGTTCATCCATGCCAACCGCATCATTTTCGTGGCTTGCGGCACCTCATGGCACGCCGCGCTGATCGGGAAACGTGTCATCCAAGAGATGTGCCATATCCCGGTGGAGGTGGAATACGCCTCGGAGTTCAGGTACGGGTTCCCGTATATTACGGACAAGGACATTGTGATAGCCGTATCGCAGTCCGGTGAAACCGCGGACACATTGGCCGCCATCGAGCTTGCCAGAAGTAAAGGGGCCTTCGTTTATGGTATTTGCAATGTCGTCGGCGCCTCCATACCCCGGAATACGGATTCGGGGACATATATCCATGTCGGTCCGGAAATCGGAGTGGCGTCCACCAAGGCGTTTACCGGTCAGGTGACTGTACTCACCCTGCTTGCACTATGTATGGGCCAGATACGCGGAACTGTCAGCCAGGAAAAGGTTATTGACATCGCAAGACATTTGAAAGCCCTGCCCGATATTCTCAAAGGAGTGCTGGAATTGGATACGAAAATTAAGGAAGTGGCCAGGACGTACACCTTTGCCCGCAATTTCCTGTATTTGGGGAGGGGATACAATTACCCAACCGCACTTGAAGGCGCATTGAAACTGAAAGAGATTTCCTATATCCATGCGGAAGGTTATCCGGCAGCGGAAATGAAACATGGCCCGATCGCATTAATCGATTCGGAAATGCCTACCGTGATTATCGCTCCCAATGATTCCCTGTATGAGAAAATCGTGAGCAACGTGCAACAGGTAAAATCCCGTGGAGGTTCTGTCATAGCAATCGTAAACAAAGGTAATATAGCTATGACAGAGATGGCGAATGTCTGCCTTGAGATTCCCCAGACACCGGAATGCCTTTCTCCCATCGTCGCTTCCATACCTCTCCAGCTCCTGGCATATCATATAGCCATATATAAAAGCAGGAATGTAGACCAGCCCCGTAATTTAGCCAAATCCGTTACGGTGGAATAACGACAGTTAGGGAACTTACACAGCCACCGGTTCCGGTACGGGTCGTATTCGGTTTGACAAGCA
>ENA-OOYR01000815-OOYR01000815.1-human-gut-metagenome-genome-assembly--contig:-NODE-815-length-16397-cov-2.231367_pt1 | contig 16397 bp, 14 predicted proteins | sample MGYA00241701_ERZ501374 | MGnify/ENA primary metagenome ERZ501374 (study PRJEB25962, sample SAMEA2042655) | human gut metagenome | biome: human gut; feature: human-associated habitat; material: faeces...
ACACTACATACTGCCGTCATAGCTTCTAATTTTTCTAATTTTAATGCACCTGTTCTTGCCGCATGAATCATACCTGCATCTTCACTTACAGGAATAAAAGCACCAGATAATCCACCAACATTACTCGTTGCCATAACGCCGCCTTTTTTCACCTGATCATTTAACAGGGCAAGGGCTGCCGTCGTTCCAGGTGCGCCGGCATGCTCCAGACCGATTTCACATAAAATATCTGCAACAGAGTCGCCGATTGCAGGCGTCGGAGCCAGCGAAAGATCGACAATACCGAAGGGAACCTTTAACCGCTTCGAAGCCTCTTTTGCCACCAGCTGACCGACTCTCGTAACCTTGAATGCGGTCTTTTTGATCGTCTCGCAGAGCACCTCAAAGCTCTCGCCGCGCACGGATTCCAGTGCAGTCTTTACAACACCAGGTCCGCTGACACCTACATTAATAATCGTATCTGCCTCAGTCACACCGAGGAATGCACCTGCCATGAACGGATTATCGTCCGGCGCATTGCAGAATACCACCAGTTTTGCACAGCCTAAGGAATCCTGTTCCTTTGTGTACTCCGCCGTCTCTTTGATGATTTCGCCCAGCAGGCGGACAGCATCCATGTTGATACCGCAGCGGGTGGAACCGACGTTGACAGAGCTGCAGACATTTTCAGTTCTGGACAGTGCCATCGGAATCGAACGGATTAAAAGCTCATCCGCATGGGTCATGCCTTTATTCACCAACGCAGAATAACCGCCGATAAAGTTTACGCCTACCTCGTGGGCAGCTTTATCCATCACTTCTGCGATCTTTGCAAAATCCTCCGGCGTCTTACATGCGGCACCGCCGACCAGCGCAATTGGAGTCACGGAAATACGCTTGTTTACAATCGGCACGCCGAATTCCTGTGCAATCTCTTCGCCGGTCTTTACCAGATCCTTTGCGGATTCGGTAATCTTTTTATAAATTTTATCCAGACATGCGTTTAAATCCGAATCGATGCAGTCCAAAAGGCTGATTCCCATCGTAATGGTGCGTACGTCCAGATTTTCTTTCTCCACCATGTTATTGGTTTCGGTTACTTCATAGATATTGATCATGCTATTTTCTCCATTTCGCAGATGTATTTGTCGTGATTGAGCCGTTTACCGCGCCATTCGCAAACTCGCATCTTCGATGCTCTCCGCGCTGGCTACGCCACCGCTACTTTTGCTCATGGATTGGCGCTTCCTTCGTACCTTCCTGCAAGCAGATTTTCATGCAAGCATGAAATCAGCTCACAGGAAGCCACGAGTAAACTGGTGTCTCAGATCCTGTGCATCTGGTCAAAAATTTCTTCCCGCTGGCATTTGATAATAACGCCAATATTCTCTCCGAGCGCATCCAGCTCCTGCGCAATGGTTCCGAACTCCTTGGATACATTATTCATATCCACGATCATCATCATATTAAAATATCCCTGCACAATGGTCTGGGAAATATCCAGAATGTTGATGTTGTTATCTGCCAGATATGCACATACTCTTGCAATAATTCCGACAGTGTCCTTCCCTACTACAGTGATAATGCTTTTCTTCATGCTTTTCTCCTCTTTTCCGCGCACGCTTTTTGCGCATGTCAAGTTTGTGTCAAGTGCGCACAAATCCCGCGATTGAAAAATTTTATTTTTCAATCTTTCTCCTCTCACAGTTCCTCATTTTTTTAAAAACAGATCATCTCCGAAACCTCATTGCGCTTCGCCACCTGAATCGGGAAATCACCCCCATGATACGGATTATCCGCCAGGTCAATTTCCATCCGCACGGTCTCATATGCAAGCTCCGGCAGGTTGTTTTCCTGACTCAGATGTCCCAGGATCACTTTTTTCAGGTTATCATGCAGCACCCTGCTTAACAGTCTGCCCGAATTTTCATTCGAAAGGTGTCCGCGGTTTCCGAGTATCCGCTGCTTGAGATAATAGGGATAGCTCCCCACCTGCAGCATATTTACATCGTGATTTGCCTCCAGTAAAAGGACATCCATCCCCTTTAAGCATTCCACGGTGTAGTCATTATAAGTACCAAGGTCTGTACACACAGCAGCATGGCTGCTGCCATAAGAAAAACGATAGCCCACCGGATCTGCGGCATCGTGAGAAATACGCATCGGATTTACCGTCAGATCCTTAATTGTAAACGCTTCCTCTGCACAAACGGGATGAAAAAGCTCTTCCGGGATCTTTCCCACACTCTTCGTTTCCTGAATCGCGTCCGCAGTCTTTTCCGTCGTATAAATCGGAATTCCATATCGTCTGCTTAAAACACCAAGTCCGGCGATATGGTCAACATGTTCATGAGTGATCAAAATCGCATCAATATCCCGTCCTGTCAAACCAATATCGTTCAAGCCGTTTTCCACGCGCTTGCCGCTGATGCCTGCATCCACCAGCACATGGGTCGTATCCGTTCCCGCATAAATACAGTTTCCGCTGCTTCCGCTGGCAATACTGCATAATCTCATCTGCTCAGCCCTGCTTCCTTTAATCTTTCGTCTATCTGTCTGTAAGTATCCCCCAGGTCGGCACTATTGTCAATCACCACTTTACAGTGACATCGAAATTCTTCTTCCGAAAGCTGACTCGCAAAAATCTGTTCTACCTTTTCTTCGGAATATCCACGATCCTGCATCAGCCGCTTCCTGCGTACTTCTTTTTGTGCAAAAATGTACCATAGCTCATCCAGCAGCTCGCCATAGCCTTCCTCAATCAGGAGCGCCGCTTCCACAAAAAAGGCGTCGATTTTTCCAGCTTCGCGTTCGGCTTCGATCTCCTGCAAAATATAGGCTTTGACCGCCGGATGGATGACCGCATTGATCGCTTCCAGCAACTTATGGTCTGCAAAAATTTTCGCCGCCATTTTCTGCCGGTTGATCTGACCGTCCTCTTCCAGCGTGTCTGTTCCCAGAAGCCGGACGAGGGCGTTGTAGCAGGGATTTCCCGGCTCACGAACCTTATGCGCTGCTTCATCCGCCAGCAAAATCCGGCAGTTGCAGTGTGTCTGAATATATGCTAAAATCTTCGATTTTCCGGCACCAACCCCGCCGGTAATTCCTATTGTTTTCATCATTTCGTTCCTTTTATTCATGACAATAGAATGCTCGCAGAGCGTGCATTCTACTATTTCGCGTCATACCAGTTTTCGCCGGTATGCAGATCCACCTCCAGCGAAACGGAAAGCTCTGCCGCATGCTTCATCTTATCCTTTAAAAGCTCTGCCACCTCCGTAGCTTCCGCACGATCGGTCTCGATCAGCAGCTCGTCGTGAATCTGCAGACTGAGCCTGGAATTCAATTTCCTGCGATGCAGCTCTTCCCAGACATGGATCATCGCAAGCTTCATGATATCTGCCGCCGTACCCTGAATCGGAGAATTCATCGCCACGCGCTCGCCAAAGGAACGCTGCATAAAATTGCTGGATTTCAGCTCCGGAATCGGACGTCTGCGCCCGTAGAGCGTCGTCACATAACCGTTTTGCTTCGCATCCTCCACCTGTTTGTCCAGAAATGTCTTGACCTGCGGATAGGTTGCAAAATACTGCTCGATATAGGTTGCTGCCTCTTTCCGCGTGATGCTCAGATCCTGACTCAAACCAAAGGAGCTGATGCCGTAAACGATACCGAAATTGACCGCCTTTGCATTGCGCCGCTGTAAGTCCGTGACTTCCTCAAACGGCGTATGGAACACCTTGGATGCCGTAATCCGATGGATATCCGCGTCACTTTTGTACGCCTCGATCAGCTGCTCGTCCCCGGAAATATGCGCGAGCACACGAAGTTCAATCTGGGAATAGTCCGCGTCCGTAAACAAGTAGTTGTCCCTTGGCACAAATACCTTACGGATCAGCCGTCCCAGCTCTGTACGCATCGGAATATTCTGCAGATTCGGTTCCGTTGAAGAAATCCGTCCGGTCGCCGTGATCGTCTGATTGAAGGACGTATGGATTCTGCCGTCCTCCTCGATATAATCCGCCAGACCGTCCGCATAGGTCGATTTTAATTTCGTCAGCCCCCGATATTCCAGGATATCCGCAACAATCGGATTGTCTGCTGCGAGCTTTTCCAAAATGTCTGCAGCGGTCGAATATCCGGTTTTGGTTTTCTTTCCGCCCTTTAAGCCCATCTTTTCAAACAAAATTTCTCCCAGCTGCTTCGGCGAATTAATATTAAATTCACAGCCTGCCGCTTCGTGGATTTTTGTTTCCAGCTCGTTAATCCGGTCCACCAGCGCATCACCGTATGCCTGCAGCTCCTGTCTGCGTACCAGCACGCCCTCTTTTTCCATCTCATAAAGCACACGGGATACCGGCATCTCAATTTCGTCAAACAGCTTCTGCATCCCGGCTTCTTCCAGTTTTTGGGAAAGCACCGGCATAGCCGCATAGCACACATACGCCAGTGTTCCGGCATATTCATAAAATTCTTCCGGTCTCTGTGCATATGCTTCCTTTAAAGAAAGCTTTTCAAACAGCTGCTTTCTCGTGCGGATCATGCGATCGAGCTGCTCCTTTGCAATGTCCTCCGGCTCATAATCGTTTTTGAGCGGATTTAACAGATACGCGGCAATCAAAACATCGAACAGCGTCTTTGTACCGCAGCTGTCCTGGTCTTTTTCTCCATTGGACAAAAGCGCCGGATACGCTTTTTTGATTTCAAACGTAGAAAGGCCTACGCCCGCCAGATACAGATCGGAAAGCTGACTGCAAAGCCACTGCGCGGTCAAAAAGCCCTCCGCCGGAAGCACTGCGATCTGTTCTTCGCCCCAGCACAGCGCCAGTCCGCAAAACTCGGTTTCTTCTATTTTTCTGCACTTTTTCTGATCGGATAACACTGCAAAGCCACAGTGTCCCGCTTTTTTGACCGCCTCGAAAATCTCCTGTGCATCTGCCAAATCGCTCGTCACATGAATTTTTGCCGTCAAGCTATCCTGCTTCGTCTCTTTCTGCTCGAATCGTCCAAGCAGATTTTTAAATTCCAACTTCCGGAACAGCTGATACGCATCCTCTGTATACAGCTCTCCCAGCCGCGCTTCATTCCAGTCAAGCACCACAGGACTGTCGATGCGGATCGTCGCAAGATCGAGACTCAGATATGCCAGATCTTTATTGGCGATCAGCGATTCTCGCACCGCTTTTTTCGTCACCTCTTCGACATGCGCATACAAATTGTCCAGCGTTTGAAACTGCTTTAACAGCTCGGAAGCCGTCTTTTCACCGACCTTGGGCACGCCGGGGATATTGTCCGCCGTATCGCCCATCAGCGCCTTTAATTCGATAAAGCCGGCAGGCGTCACGCCGTACTTTGCTTCAACATCTGCTGCATAATAATCCTCGACCTCTGTCCGCGCGCCCTTGGTCTTCGGAATTCTGATTTTAATTTTGTCACTCGCGATCTGTAAAAGATCCCTGTCCCCGGAAACCAGGGATACATCCATCCCCTCTTTTTCCGCGCGCTTTGCAAGCGTCCCCTTCCAGTCCGGGCTGCTCCATCGTCCGGATTCCCATGGCATGCAGCACCTGCTTCATCACAGGAACCTGCTCGTGCAGCTCCTGGGGCATCGGCTTTCTCGTCCCTTTATATTCCGGGTACATCTCGTGCCGGAACGTCGGCGCTTTCACGTCGAACGCGACCGTCAGATATTCCGGCTTCTCTTCCTCCAGAAGCTTGAATAAAATATTTAAAAAGCCATAGATCGCATTCGTGTGAAGCCCCTCGGAATTGGATAAATCCGGCACGCCATAGAAGGCGCGGTTCAAAATGCTGTGTCCGTCAATTAAAACCAGTTTTTCACTCATTTATAATACCACCATCGTCAAAATCATAGTCGCCGCCAGAATCGCCATCGCTTCTGTCGCATACAGCCCATGCTGTAAGGAACTCAGGATATGCAGATGTCGCTTCTCGGTGTCAATCCGCATGCGCAGCTCTCTGTTTAAATCGAACGTATCGCCGTTTTCCAGGCGCTGCATCCCGGTTGTCACCAGAAACTGTATGCTCAGCTCCTCAAGGCAGGAACTGCATCCATCCACATGATTTAAAAATTTCTTTTCCGTGCGGTTATCCAGTTCGTCCTTCAAAAACTGAGGAATCAGCTTTTCGGTCTGTTTGCAGTCCAGATCTGTCATATCACAGAGTCTCCTTTCATAAAACATCAGGGGCATCCCAGGCTGTGCCTAAAATGCCCCATTAGTATCTCATATTTTTTATAACATTGCAATTCCTTTACAATAGGTCTGTGCAACCGCATAATCGTCTTCCAGAACAACGATATCCGCATCATAGCCGGCAGTTAATTTACCCTTCCGGTCATCTACCCGAAGAACACGGGCAGGGTTGATCGTGCAGGAATTTAAAGCTGCATCGAAGGGAACCATCGCCTCTTCCACAAGAATCCGCAGACCCTTGTTGATATTTAAGGTGCTTCCGGCAATCGTATCAGTTCCTTTTAATCTTGCCAGACCGTCCTCTCCGATCTCGATCGGATGACCGCCAAGCTCATAATTGCCGCCAGGCGGGCAGTGCTTTGCGCGCAGGGAATCACTGATCATAATGGAATAATCTCTTCCTTTCGCGGTGAAGAAGTTATTCAGTGCAGCCAGATGGGAATGACAGCCGTCACAGATGATCTCGCCGTAAATATCGCGGACACGCAGCGCGGTTCCGACCAGTCCGGGCTTTCTGTGATGATAAGGCGTCATGCCGTTGTATACATGTGTCATGCTCATCGCTCCGTTGGCGATTCCCATCAGCGCCTGCTCATAGGTCGCGCTGGAATGTCCCATGCTGACTACTACACCGTTCTGGCTGCAGTATTTTGTCAGAGCAAATTCCGGATCGTGCTCAGGAGCCATCGTGATATATTTGATCATGCCATGTGCGGCTTCCTGATACATTTTAAACTGTTCTACGGTCGGTTTTGCAATCGCTTCCGGGGGCTGCGCGCCCTTGTATTCCATATCCAGATAAGGTCCTTCGAAATGGATCCCCAGAATCTCTGCACCCTCGTAGCCTTCTTCCACAACCTTTGCGACATTTGCAACCGCTTTGGTCAGAACCTCCGGCATCTGCGTTACGGTTGTCGGAAGAATTGAGGTAACGCCTTCTTCCGGAATCCGTCTCATCCAGTCGCGCAGACCTTCCGGCTCGCCGTCATTGGTATCGAATCCATAAGCACCATGCGTATGCACGTCAATAAAACCGGGAACAATCCGCTTATTGCCGTAATCCACATCTGCAGTCTTTGTCCCAAAAGGATATACGTTTACGATTTTTCCATCGGCTGGTTCCAGCTGAGCAGGAACAAACTGTCCTGCCAGCCAAACTCTTCTGCTCTGTAAAACCATGGCCTCCTGCCTCCTTCTTTGGCAAATCAAACGTTCAGAAAGCCTCCTGCAGGCAACCCTGCATCGGCTTTCTGATTTTTGACCCTGTTATCATTTTCAGCAACAGAATGCATTAAAGTGCGGACAGAGCGTCCTCATCTGCGATCAGAACAAAGTTCGGATGCAGCTGCAGAATAGAAGCCGGAACCTGAGGTGTGATCGGTCCGAAGAAGGATTTCTTTAAAATCTCTGCTTTATCTTTGCCGCTGACAACCATCAGGACGCATTTTGCACGCATGATCGTAGCAATACCCATGGTGTAAGCCTGACGCGGAACTTCGTCGATGGAGTTAAAGAAACGCTTGTTTGCTTCGATAGTCATCTCTGTTAAATCTACGCAGTGAGTCTCTTTGTCGAACTCGTCGTTAGGCTCGTTGAAGCCAATGTGTCCATCATGTCCAAGACCCAGCAGCTGCAGATCAACACCGCCCATGGATGCGATCACTTTATTGTATTCCTCACAGGCTTTCTGACTGTCAGGCTCTGTGCCATCCGGCAGATGGGTGTTTGCAGGATCAATATTTACATGAGAAAACAGATTGTCATGCATGAAGTAGTAATAGCTCTGCTCGTTCTCCTTGGGCAGGCCCTTGTACTCATCCAGGTTTACACTTCTTACGTTGGAGAAATCGTAGTCGCCATTTTCATAGCCAGCTACCAGATTTTTGTATGTGCCGATCGGTGTGGAACCGGTTGCCAGACCCAGTACGCAGTCAGGCTTGTTGATGATCAGTGCACCAATATAGTTTGCAGCTTTTCTGCTCATATCGTTATAATCTTTGGTTTTGATAATTCTCATATCGCTTATTCTCCCGTTTCTGATAATATATTTTGTGCCGGAACCTCTCCGGCTACTCTATTCATTTTAATACATCCCGACTTTTTTCTCAATTGTTTTAAAAAAATAATTGTCCCAGGTTCACTCATAAGATTACAGTTCACACGCGCCTGGGCTGTGTCGGGAAACCAAATGTGCAGATCCTGCGGCTGTAAAACACCAGAAGGTACGCTTTACAAACATTCCGCTGTTTTGAAAAAGAATCGGAAGCCCCTCTTGCGAGGAGCCTCCGATGTGCCAGGTTTTTCGTGCCGCAGGGCACTGTCAATATTTAATTTCCTGTATCTATCGAATGGAGGGCTTTTCCCTTCGATAAGAATGTAAACGATAATTCCTGTACTGTAAAAATGTTTTACAGCATCTTCTGGATTTCGTCTGCTACAAACTGAACCTTGGTTCCGACGATAACCTGAACATTGTTCTTGTTGGGGCGGATAACGCCTGCAACTCCTGCAGATTTGATCTTCTTCTCGTCAACCTTGGTGTAATCCTTGATTTCGAAACGAAGTCTGGTAATGCAGTTATCCAGGCTGACAACGTTATCCTTGCCGCCGATACCTTCCAGCACGATCTCACCAACCTTGGTGTAGTCGTTATTTGCCAGAACAACCTGCTTTTCAGCTTCTGTATCATCATCCTCACGACCAGGAGTCTTCAGATCAAACTTCACGATCGCGAAACGGAATACCAGATAGAATACAACGAATGCTGCAATGCCCAGAGGAATGATCATCCAGGTATTTGCTGCTGCCGGCAGGGATGCAGAGAACAGAAGGTCTGTTGCGCCTGCGGAGAAGGAGAAGCCTGCACGGAAGCCAACTAAAACAGTGATTACGGTGAAGATGCCGTACAGCAGAGCGTATACAACATACAGACCGGGTGCAAGGAACATGAATGCGAATTCAAAAGGCTCGGTAACGCCGCAGATGAATGCACACAGAGCTGCGGAACCAACCAGACCGATTGCAACTTTCTTCTTCGTGCTCTTTGCAGTCTGGATCATAGCCAGCGCTGCACCGGGAACACCAAACATCATACAAGGGAAGAAACCGGACATGTACATACCAAGGCTCCAGCTTACGTCTGCGCTGGTCTCACCTGCCCAGAAGTGGGACAGATCGCCAAGGCCGATGGTGTCAAACCAGAATACGTTGTTCAATGCATGATGCAGACCAACAGGGATCAGCAGACGGTTTAAGAATGCGTAGATACCTGCACCTACAGCGTCAAGGCCTACAATACCCTCACCAAGAGCTACCAGACCACCGAAGATCAGAGGCCATACAAACAGCAGCACTGCAGAAACAACGATGGAAATAACGCCTGCGATGATCGCTACACAACGTTTGCCAGAGAAGAATGCCAGCCAATCAGGCAGCTTCGTGCTCTTAAACTTGTTGTAGCAGGTAGAACCGATCACACCAGCTAAAATACCGATGAAAGGGTTCGCGATTTTTCCAAATGCCAGCATAGCGCTTTCTTTTTCTGCCATAGAAGGCATGATGGTTGTAACCACGCCTGTGGAAAGCAGAGTTGTCATCATCAGCCAGGAAGCCAGAGCTGCCAGGCCGCCGGTGCATCATTTTTATCGGACATGCCGACACCAACACCGATAACGAACAGGATCGCAATGTTATCGATCAAAGCTCCGCCTGCTTTTACCAGGAAGAATCCCAGTGTCTGAGCAAAGCCAACTACGTCACCACCCTGCATGGTGGACGGACAAAGTAAATAACCGATACCCATCAGGATACCGCAAATGGGAAGGCAAGCTACCGGAAGCATTAAAGCCTTACCAAGTTTCTGTAACCATTTCATAAAAGTTACCCCCTTCTTGTTTAATACAATGCAGATTCTTTCTGCACTGTGGTTTCCGCCCTGGCCGCGGATTTATTCATAAAGGTACACACCTTAACGAATACTTTGGAAAACTGTCAGCGTTATCGATTTATAAATTTTCTTTTAAAAACGCTTCCAGCGCTGCTGCGCAGGCTTCTTCATCCTCTCCTTCTACAGTAAAGGAAAGTGTATGCTCTTTCTTTGCGCCCAGCATCATCAGGGACATGATCTTCTTTGCATCTCCCTTTTTTGCGCCGCTTTCTACCGTAACGGTGCTTTTAAACTTTGCGGCTTCCTTTGCCAAGAGCCCTGCCGGTCTTGCATGAAGACCGAGCTCATCCTGAATTGTGTAAGAAAACTGTGTCATGTTCTGTTCCTCCTGTGGTCACTTCTTATTCTCTTTGCAGTACCGCTTCAGAAATTTATGTGCGGCATTGCTTTTATTCATGACAATAGAATACTCGCAGAGCGCGTGCATTCTATTATTTTCAAATTTCCCGAATCGCCTTGCGAAGCCCCAGTACATAGGTCGGGGAAACGGACAATTCGTCAATCCCCATATCCACAAAGGTCTTTGTCAGCGTCGTATCTGCTCCAAGCTCTCCGCAGATGCCGACCCACGCGCCGCCTTTATGACCATTTTCGATCGTCATCCGGATCATCCGAAGCACTGCAGGATGATGGGAATCATAAATGGTATCAAGGCTCTGGTTCTGACGGTCAATCGCCAAAGTGTACTGAGTCAGGTCGTTTGTACCGATACTGAAGAAGGATACTTCCTTTGCCAGCTCTTCACTGATCATGACTGCTGCAGGTGTCTCTACCATAATACCCAATTCAACTGGTGCAATCTCAATTCCTGCCGCTGTCAGCTCTGCCTTAACCTCTTCCACGATCTCTTTGATTCGAAGGATCTCTTTAACTGAGATAATCATCGGGAACATGATGGCTGCAGTACCATAAACGGACGCTCTGTAAATTGCACGGAGCTGTGTTTTAAACACGTCAATCCGATCCAAACAGATACGGATCGCACGATAGCCCATCGCCGGATTTTCTTCTTTTGGAAGCTTGAAGTAATCCACCTGCTTGTCCGCTCCGATATCAAGTGTACGGATGATAACCTTTTTGCCTTCCATCCGGCTCAATACTTCTTTGTAAATTTCAAACTGCTCTTCCTCGGAAGGATAGTCTTCCCGTCCGAGATACAAAAATTCGCTTCTGAAAAGTCCGATACCGCCTGCATCATTTAAAAGCACCTTATCCACATCTTCCGGGCTTCCGATATTCGCATAAACGTTAATCTTTCGACCGTCTCTTGTCACATTATCGAGTCCGATCAGCTTTTCAAGCTCCGCACGTTCTCTGCCGCAGGCTTCCTTTTTCTGAACTAATTCTGCAAGCACAGCCTCTTCCGGATCCAGATAAAGCTTTCCATCCAGACCATCTACAACTGCATCCATGCCGTGGTATTCTTTTAACAGCTCCACATCGGTCTGCACCAATGCCGGAATATTCATCGAGCGTGCCAGAATCGCTGTATGAGAATTTGCTGAACCGTTGCGGGTTACAAATGCGAGAATCTTACTTTTATCAAGAGAAACCGTCTCACTCGGAGTCAGATCATCTGCCAGTAAGATCACCGGCTCCTCTGAAGCAATGCTGCCGTCCCCGATGCCTGCCAGGATACGGATCACACGTCCGGAAATATCTTTGACATCTGCGCTGCGCGCTTTCATATAATCATCATCCATGGAAGCAAATACTGCTGCGAACTGCTCTCCTGTGGTATGCACTGCATATTCTGCATTGACCTTTTCACTCCGGATCAGTCCGGTGATCGCATCGAGATAATCGCCATCATCCAGCATCATCTTATGCACATCGAAGATCATCGCCTGTTCTTCGCCTGCTTCTGCAAGCGCTTTTTCATATAAGTCATCCAACTGTCCGATGGCAGTCTCCTTAGCTGCTTCGAACCGGGCAACCTCTGCCTCTGCATCAGCAACCTGCTTCTGCTCCAGGACATATTCCTGCTTTTCATAAAGGTAAATTTTTCCGATCGCAATTCCCTTCAGAACGCTTTTTCCCTGACAAACTACCATTTCATCATCCTCTTTGAACATTTATTTTGCAGGATGCAGCTTCATAACCGCATCTGTTGTTTCCACGTCCTTGCCGGTAAAGGTTTCTACCTGCTCATATGCATCAGAATTGCAAATGATCATCGGTGTGATCGTTTCTTTTCCACTCGCTTTGATCTTGTCCAGGTCTGCAACGACAAGTAGATCGCCCTTTTTCACATCCTGCCCCTCTTTTACCTTCTGTTCAAAGGGCTCACCTTTTAATTCTACAGTATCCAGACCGATATGGATCAGAATTTCTGCACCATCTGCAGTCGTAATGCCTACCGCATGACCGGTCGGAAATACGGTACTGATCTTGCCGTCTGCCGGAGCGTAAACATGTCCGTCCTGCGGGATCACAGCAATGCCCTTACCGAGGATTTCCTCAGCGAAAGTCGGATCCGGAACCTCCTTAATGCTGACACATTTTCCCTTCATCGGTGCTGTAAGCTCAATCCCTTTATCCTTTTTAAAACGATCAAAAAATCCCATTTTTCTTCCCTTCCTTTTTTTTGATATCTGCATATTTCAGCTGGACTGCGAGATAGATCACTTCCTCCTCCGTCATCTTGCAGGAAACCACGGATTCTATATAGTCTCTCATCGCTCTTGCCAGCTCATACTCATTTCTGTAATTTGCCCTGACAAATTCGTTAAAGCGGGCATCCTCTGTAATCCAGCCCTCTTTGTTCTGGATCAACCGGTTCAGCATAAATTTCAGATTTGTGATCAACCGGTCTTCATAAACCAGGTCTTCCGGAAAATGGTAATCTGCCCGAATCATTCCGATCAGGTGACGGATTATCTCCGTCATAATCTGAGTATCTCTCAGGCGCATCCCGCCAAATTCGCTGTTGACCAGATGAAATGCGATCGATGCAGCCTCATCCTCCGGCAATCTCACTTTGATCTGCTCTTCGATCAGATCGAGGGCATGACAGCCAATCTGGAATTCTTCCGGATAAAATCTGCGGATTTCGCTGTAAAGCGCATTTTCAAACAGCATGCCGTCCTTAAACCGTCTCAGTGCGAAATCGATATGGTCGGTCAGCGCAAGATAAACGTTTTGGTTGAGCTGCATGGAAAGATGACTCTTCGCATAGGAAATAATCTCATCTGAAACCTGAACGCATTCCATTGGCATATTGGCAAGCAGCTCCTGAAACCGTGCCTGTAAATCCGGACTTCCCAGATGAAAAATCTTCTCTACCTGTGCAGCCTTGATCTCCTGACCGCTTTTTTTCTGGAAGCCGATGCCCCTGCCCATCGCCACGATCTCCCGTCCCTGATCATCCAGCGCGGAGATCACATTGTTATTGATTACCTTTTCTATCCTCATGCCCCGCTCCTGAAATGCAGCCCATGCGCAACACTCAACTGTCCGTTATCCCACATGGTCTTGCAGACTCTTTAGAAACAAAAAACCAAATTTTATAAACCAGTTCTGCAGAAATATATAATATCTGAAAAACTAATTTATAAAACTTGGTTTTGCCTGCCTGCCAGTAACAATCCAATTTATCTTATCGTGCCGTCGTATCAACTGACCTTAGTATACTGAACATCCATTCAGAAGTCAACCTTTATTTTTCATTTTGTCTTATTTTGTCCTTTTATTTTTTATTTTAGCATCCAGATTGCACAATCCGCCGGACCTTTCTTTTCCAGAAGTGTCCGGCGGAATCGTCATTTCTTCTTATTATATCCTATTTTCAGGACATCTCATTAAACAATTCTGATTTTTGTCCAACATCATGCTTCCATCAATGCTTCCATCTCGTCAAGCAGGCTGTCAAACAGCTTCAGTGCGCGGTGTACCGGCTCTGCGGTGCGCATATCAACGCCAGCGCCCTGCAGCAGGGAAATCGGATCTTTGGAACAGCCGCCGGACAGGAAGTTTAAGTAATCCTTCACCGCAGGCTCGCCCTCGCTCAAAATCCGTTCAGACAGCGCCATCGCAGCGGAAAAGCCCGTCGAATACTGGAACACATAATAGTTGTAATAAAAATGCGGAATTCTCGCCCATTCGCGGTCGATTAAGTCATCCACAACAACCGCATCCCCATAATAGAATACGTTTAAGTCGTGGTAAATTTTGTTCAGGCCCTCTGCCGTTAAGCTGCCGCCGTTTTGTACCAGCTCGTTGATCTTTAACTCGAACTCTGCAAACATCGTCTGGCGGTACAGCGTCGTACGGAACTGCTCGAGGAAATAGTTGATCAGGTACGCTCTGGTCTTTTTGTCCTGCGTTTTTTTCAGCAGATGCTGCATCAGAAGCGACTCATTGCAGGTAGATGCGACTTCCGCAACAAAAATTACATACTCTCTGTCCACAGGCTCCTGATTTTTGGTGGAAAGATAGGAGTGCATCGCATGTCCCATCTCGTGCGCCAGCGTGAACTCGGAATCCAGCGTGCCCTTGTAATTTAAAAGCACATACGGATGCACAATCTGTCCTGCGCTGTACGCACCGCCGCGCTTGCCTTTGTTTTCGTAAACGTCGATCCAGCGGCTTTCAAAGCCGTGCTTTAACACTTCCCCGTACTCTTTTCCGAGAACGGCAGTCGCATCCAGCACTTCCTCCTTCGCTTTTTCAAACGGAATCTTCACATCCGCATCCGCAACGAGGGAGGTGTAAAGATCGTACATATGAAGCTCATCCGTCTTCATCAGCTTTTTGCGCAGACGCATATAACGGTGCAGGATGCCGATGTCCTCATGAACAGCTTCGATCAGGTTATGATAGACTTCCACAGGCACGTTGGTCGCATCCAGCGAAGCGTGCAGGGCGTCCGGATATTTGCGCGCCTTTGCAAAGAATTTCAGCTGGCTGACCTGCGCGTTCAGCAGTCCTGCTGCCGTATTTAACACCTTGCCATAGCCGCCGTAAAGGGATTCAAACGCCGCTTTTCTCACATTTCGATCCGGGCTCTGCATCAGCGGGATAAAGCTTCCGCCGGTCACTTCCAGCTCTTCTTCGTTGCTGCCTTTTATCGGGTCAAAGGTCAGGTCTGCATTTACCAAAGACGAATAAACCGTTCCGGGCGCCTGCGCCATCTCCCCTGCATCTGCCAATATCTTTTCCAGCTCCGGCGATAAAATATGATCCTTGCATCTGCGCACTTCATTGATGCTTCTGCGATACTTTAACAGCTCCGGCTTTTCTGCATAAAATGCTTCCAGCTTTTCCTCCGGAATGCTCAGAATTTCCGGGTCTGCAAAGGAAATCAGACCGCTGCATTCTACATATAAGCCCATCGCGCGCGCAGACAGCGTCTGTCCTGCCGCGTCCGCCGTATCCTGGTCCTTGACGCGGGACGCATAACCGTAAATTTCGTTCAGCATGCAGTCGAGCTTTTCTGTCAGAGCCGACCAGTCATACAGCGCCTGTGCGCTCTCACCCAGCCGTCCGGCATATTCTGCCGCTTCCTCTGCGACCTTTTTCGCCGCCGCAAAATCCTTTTCCCAGTCCTCTACAGTCGCATACATGTCCTCGATCGCCCAGGTGTCCTCTTTCTTTACCTGGCTGCGCATCGGAATCTTCTGATTTTCTTCCATGTCAAATCCCCTTTTCTGAAATCGCTTATTCCGTTTGAAAAAGTCTTACTTTTCCAAACGCCTGTGCCTATTATAAGGGACATGCGAAGAAACCGCAAGCGCTGTAGCGGCAAAGGACGTTTTGTGAATAAAACAATAGAATGCACGCTCTGCGAGCATTCTATTGTCATGAATCAAAAGATTTTCGAAAAGTAGAAACGTCCGGCTCACAGCTTTTTCAGATAAATCTGCCATGCTGCGTAATCGGAATCCGCGCCCGGGAGCCGCAGTCCGCCACGCATCAGCGCAGCTCCTGTCAGCACCTGCTTTTGCATCCTGTCTTTTTTATCCCCTTTTAAATCTGTCAGGCTCACTTCATAGGAAGCATCGCTGCACAGTCCTCTCGGATAAACAAACTTCGCCGCGCAGTTGGTCTGCACATGCTGGTAAACCGCACTGATCAGCGCTTTGGATGCGTCCTTTGCTGCCATTTCCCATACGACGCAGTTGCTGTCCTGCGGGCTTGTCAGACGAAAATAACTGCCATCCGAAATCAGGTCGTAATACTGCTTGAACACCTCGATCTGGCGCTTTACCTCGACCTTTTCTTCCTCCGTCATCTTGTTTAAATCCAGCTCGTAGCCA
>ENA-OOYR01000816-OOYR01000816.1-human-gut-metagenome-genome-assembly--contig:-NODE-816-length-16385-cov-8.739804_pt1 | contig 16385 bp, 33 predicted proteins | sample MGYA00241701_ERZ501374 | MGnify/ENA primary metagenome ERZ501374 (study PRJEB25962, sample SAMEA2042655) | human gut metagenome | biome: human gut; feature: human-associated habitat; material: faeces...
ATGACCGTCTATGGCAGAAAACATTGAAAACAATGGCTGTTCGCAAAGAGATAATTCAAGCGAATATCACAAAAGAGCAAATTTCCCCGAAAACATCGAGTTTTCGGGGATTTCTTTATATTCCGATAAATCTATCAGACACCACAAAAACACACGAAATTTCAACGGTAACTAACACATAACTAACAGGTAACTAACACGGAAAACCTTGTCTTGTGTAAGACATTGAAAGTCTTATGTAAGACACATTTTGCAATAAAAAAAGGACGAATCAATCGCCCTTTTCGTTGCAGTATTCAATGATACATGACCGGACATCCTTTTTCGTCCGGCAATGGCAGGAATGACCGTCCTTGAAAATGATGTCATATCCGTCGTGCATGTTTCCGGTGATTCCGGAAATCATTTCTCTGTTCTTTTCTGCAATCTGCATTGTATCAAATAAACCGCATTGGTCTTTTCTGACAAGGTCTTGCATGTACGCATTGACCGACATCCCTTTACTGGATGCAAGAGCCTTGATGATGTCTTTCATGCCTTTAGGTACAACGAGATTGATTCGTTCGTAATGCTCACGCCCGAAATTGTTTTTGTATTCAGTTCTATTCATGGCACACCTCTATATTTTGTTGATAGCGTCAATCAGTTCCTCAATTTCAAAATGTGTATATACGACCTCTGTCACACCCTGCCCTTTATGACCGACAATTTTCTTGATGACCTTGTCTGACACTCCGGCAACCGTCAACATGGAAATGCATGTGTGACGGGTATCGTGAGGGCGGTGTTTCATTCCGAGGGTCTCAATAAGTGGCGACCAGTACGAATCATAATAATTCCGGTATTTGAAATGTTCACCCTCCGGAGTAGAGAGGAGATATTCACAATCATTGAGGTTGTACCAGTATTCAAAGAACGGATAAACCTTTTCGGAGATTGGAGCAGTACGGATTCCGGCAGCAGTTTTCGAGGCGACAATCTTGAAATATCTTTCCTCAAGGTTCACATTTTCTTTCTTGAGGTCGAGGAGTTCGCCGATTCTGCATCCGGTATATATCAACATGAGGATGACGGTATAATATATATTTGAATCCTTGACATCCCATAATTTCGCAACCTCTGTTTTTGAGAACGGTTCACGGTTGTATGCGTTGGGATTGCCCGCCTTTTTAATGTCGAGGTATTCGACAAGGTTTCGTTCTTTTGGAATAATCTCATGAATCACAGCGTATTTGTACATCAGACCGAATAATATTTTTAATTTCCGGAGTGTAGGATAATTTTTGCCGGATTCATCAACGACCATTTGCAGGTGGTCGAGTTTTACATCAACAAAACGCATCCGTGCAAGTTTATCACATAACGCCCACGCTGCACGGTAGCCTTTGACGTTGGAATCACTGACAGTCGGAAAATGTTCATCAGACCATCGCTCATATACATCCTCGAATGTAACTTTTGCAGCATTCACATCATAAGGATTTGCATTGAACTCCGCAAGTGCGGTCAATGCCTCTTTGCGGGTCGGGTAATATCCGACGACCGTATATAATTGTTTTGATTTACCTGTTTTCGGGTCGATTTCCCATCCTTTTGTCTTTTTGGCGACATAAGGATTCCGGCGATTTCCCGATAGTTTGTAAACCGTTCCGAATCCGTTCGGTAGTTTCATAAAATCACCATCCTAAAAAAGAGTATAAAAAATAAAACCAATGCAAAAAGCACGGTTTTATGATAGAATGGTGTTTGCAGGAACATTCTGTCGGTGCTTTTTGCAGGAGCATGAGACGGAGGTTTCACAAAGGCGATTCACATTGCAGTGTGGGTCGTCTTTTTTATTGTGCATTATTCATTTGCACGGCGTTCTTTTGCGACTTTTCTATACTTGCGACCGATGACAACACATGCGACACCGAACACAATAGCAATTATTCCGGCAACCGGAACAGCAAGCAATAGAATCAATCCTAAAAGTGCAAGGACAGCACCGAGAACAATCATGAGGATTCCACAAACACTGTATGTATTTGCAGAGTATTCCTTTTTCTGCGGTGCATTTGTGGAACTGGATGCAGCAGGATTTCCGTTTGCAGCCGTCAATCCTTTTGCGATGTCGGACACGCCGACAGTAGTTCTGTTATACACTGCGTTGTATGCCGCCTTTTTCGGGTCGTTGACGATTCCCATTCCCTTTTTACCATAAAGGGGATTGACCGCCTTTTTGACCTGCCGTTTGACTTTTCCTGTTGTTCTTGCCTTGATGCTTTTCTTAATGTTTGGCTTTCTGACACCGTATTTCATGAACACACCTCCATTTCTATAAAATCAACATTCTGTAAACTTTCCTCAAGAGAGGAGGTGAGCAGAATGAAAATCCTTGTGTGGGAAGTGAGAACCTCAAAAGGGTTCACATTGATGGAACTATCGAAGAAATCCGGAATCGGAAAATCCACGATAAACAACATCGAAAATGGTAAGGTGTCACCGACATTGTTTCAACTTGAAATGATAGCGATTGCATTAGGCGTGAACATCACCGACCTGTTTGAATCCGAATACAAATAATTGTACCATAACGCAGCGAGATTCCGGCAGCAGGAGGAACGATTTCCACAATTATGGAAATCAACCTCGATATTTCCACAATCATGGAAATATATGATACAATGCAATTCGGAAAGGGGGTGGTGTCTCCCTTGAATTACAAAGAGGCTATTGTCGAAATAGTCGGAAAGATACACAGCGAACGCATCCTCAAGAGGATATACAAATTCGTGTTGTATCTCTACACCCATGAGACTGGCAGTTGAAAGACTGTCAGTCTTTTTTTGATGCAAATAAATCTATGATTCTTTGAAATGCTGCGATGTCCTCGTCACTTGCCTCAAGTAATGCCTTGAAAAGATTCTTGCGGGCATCGTCCTCACCTGCCATGATGCGGTCAATTCTTTCGATGAAATCGTCGTCAGTATCAACGAACATCTCACCGTCACCAGTAGTCAACCATATATAATCAACATTAAATTCACGGCAGATTGATTTGACAACCTGTTCAGTAACGGAGTTTTTTCCGTTTTCAATTTGACTGACAGAGTTCTTTTTCATTCCTATTTTCTCACCGAATTTTTCAAGGGTGAGACCGAGTGTTTTTCGCACTTCTCTGATTCGTTCGCCTTGTGTCATGTGAAATCACCTCCTCTATTTTCTAAAGCATAACACCGAAAGAGACAAAAATCAATAAAAAAGTTCTTTCAAAGAACAAAAAAGTGTTGACAATGTTCTTTCAAAGAATTATACTGTTCTTACAAAGAACACAGGAGGTACAAAACAATGACACGACAGGATTTAGTAAACAAATCAATAGACAAATTAAACACAGTAAAAGAGGCTCTCGAACTGATAAACATTCTTGAATACGACGAATGCATCGCAGTTTTAACAGGAACAAAAAATCTACCGTCTGAAATACATAGTGCGTTAATGAGGAGAGGAAAAGAGGCAAACGGAGGAAAGACAACTCTTGCGTTAGCAATGGCAGGAATACAGAACATAGTGAACGAATAAGAACAGGAGGTGCAAAAATGTGCAGAGTAGAGGAGTTGAATCAGTACATACAACAATTATTTGATTATTGGGAGGGGAAAAACGATGATTTCGAGCCTATCCCGATACCGAAAGAAGTTGACGACGAAATGGAGAAAGATTCTTTTTATTAAAGCCGAAACGGGGCAGCAGTCGCCCCGTCAGTGTCCGGATGGCAACCGACACTCTGACGATGGCAAGCCGAAAGACATCGTACAGCGATACCGTGGGAAACATGGCAGCGGTCGCACCTGCTAAAAAGTGCATGGATGGTCAACAGGTTTTCGATGATTTTTAATGTGAAAAGCATCAACACGGTATACATTGCCGGAAAAGAGGTGGACGGGATGAAAAGACCGAGAGAACCACCGACAGGAGGAAACAGGATGGATATAGGACGAATATTGCCGACAGAGGCAGCAGCAATCCTCAATGTGTCACCGCAATTCGTGAGGGTAGCAATGCAGCAGGGAAAACTCCCGATAGGAACGGCGGTGCAGATGTCCTCGATTTGGACGTATCACATTTCGGAAAAACTGCTTGCAGATTATTCCGGAAAGAACATAGAAAAAGAGATTGAACGAATCCGAGGAGGTGTTGAAAAATGACGAGAAACGAGAAAAAGGCAGTGATTGAGAGCATGGCAGAAAAATTCATGAATATTGACGACCTTGAGGGAAAATCAATGACCATTATGGTGATGTCTGCGTATGCCGAGGGTAAGGCAGCAGGAAAAGCAGAGGAGCGTCGCAGATGGGAACAGAAAGAGGCGGTTGCAGCCGTTTAATGAAAACACCCCGTCATAACGGCGGGGCAGTACATAGCAGGAGCAAAAACAAAGAAAAAGGCACTTGTTGCAGCAGGTGTCTGACAAATAGGAGGAAAAAGAATGGAAGTAAATCTTTACAACACAAACAAAAAATACAATGTAATCTATGCAGACCCGCCATGGTCTTATCAACAGTGGTGTGATAAAAAGCAGGGGGCAGCAAAAGCACATTACGAAACGATGAAACAAAAGGATATTGAGGAATTACCAGTTGAAAGAATTGCAGACAAGAACTGCATATTATTCATGTGGGCGACTTTCCCGAAATTGCAAGAGGCTCTTGCAACAATCAAAGCGTGGGGGTTTGAATACAAAACAATTGGGTTTTGTTGGGTAAAGAGAAATAAAAACGGTAGTTGGTTCAAGGGAATAGGATTCTATACTAAATCAAATAGTGAAGTGTGTTTGATTGCGACAAAAGGGAAACCACCGAAAAAGAGCGTACATCATACGGTATCACAGTTAGTGGAAACAGTGAGAGAAGAACACAGCAAAAAACCGGATGAAGTTAGAAAAAGGATTGTAGAGTTCACGGGCGATGTGCCACGAATTGAATTATTTGCAAGACAGGCAGCAGCCGGATGGGATTGTTGGGGAAATGAAGTCGGTAAATTCGAGGAGGTAAATGAATGAAAATAATATATATATGTTCACCGTATCATGCGGGTAGCGAAAAAATTTTAAAAAGAAATATTGAATATGCGAAAGAACTAACGAGAGAGATTTTGTTGAGAGGAGATGCTGCAATTACAGTTCACTTATATATGACGCAGTGCTTGTCAGAAGAAAACGAAAAAGAAAGAAATATCGGATTGACAGCAGGAATGGACATATTGAGAAGATGCGACGGAATCATTGTCGGCGAAAAATTCGGAATTTCGGAGGGAATGTCAAAGGAGATTAGATGTGCAAAAGACGGCAATATGACAATAGAATACAGAGATTAAGAAAAAGAAAAAGGACAACCATTGCAGTGGTCGTCCTTGTATCGACTGATTGTGTCAGTCGCTAACTGATAGAAATATTATAGCAAATCTGACACAAAAAAGCAACTTGAAAAGCGACCGAAAAGGTCTATAAAATCAAGGGTTTTCGGAACTTTTATCGTCCTTGTAATAGATAATAACAAGTCTACGAAAACATAACAGGAGGATTGTGTCAGATGGCAAGAAAAAGAGGGATGCAATATATCCCGTATGATTATGAGGCAGCATATAACAAAGCGATGGAGGACATCAATCCGGACTTGAGAATCAAGGCACTCATGACAATGCGACAGAAAAACAAGACATCTCTTGAGGTTGAGGAGTGGTTGAAAGCAGAATCCGGATTTGACATGTTTGTCACACCGATTCGCCGTTCTATCATCGCAGAGAAATCCACAACGGCAATGATACCACTCCCGAAATTTTCAAAGCGTGGGATTGTGTCTCAAGATTACAGATGCGTTGTGCATGAGTTACTCAAGGAAATGGAGGGGTAGGAATGAAAGAACACGATTGGATGAAATTATATGCGGATGCAGAAAAATTCATGAAAAAAGTCGGAGGCACTGATTTCAACATCAAAACAAACATAAAAACCGAAAGATGGGGAGAGGCACTTGTGACGGTAAACATCCCAAAAAGAAACAATCCTATTGCAATAATGAGGATGGATGCGAATGAATATTGCAGCAGATACAAAGGGTTCAGACGAGATGGAAAATTATATCTCACATACATGTTGAGGATAGAGAAAATAAATGCGGAGGATTAAGCACATGGGAAATATTGTGGAAACAGCAAAATGCAGATTCTGCGGTCAGATGACGCAGATTGAGGCAGATGAAAAACTGACAGCAGCACAAGCAGAGGAACAGGCAACAATGACATGTAACTGCACAGAGGCGGTCGAGTATCAGAAAGAGAGGCAGAGAAAAGAAAAAGCAATGATGAATGTATCTGCCTTGTTTGGAGAGAATGCAGCACCGGACAAGAGATGCGGTGAGGGCATCGTGAACATCTTAAAGGCAGCAGTCGAGGAGATTTACACCGGAGGACTTGCAAAGGTCACATTGAACCTCCGAGGGGGGGGTCAAAGCATCAATTTCACAGAATGCAAAGGGTGAAATCAACGTCGAGCGTACAGAGACAAAGAAACAGAAACTCACAGAGTAATGACAGGAGGTTGAACAGATGGCAGCAGGATTCAGCGTGAAAGACGCACTCAACAAGAACAGCAAAGCGGGGATTGACGAATCTCCGAGAGCAAGATTCCGGACAAAGGACATCTCAATTTTCAAGATGTACCGGAATGATATGAATTTTTACAGTGTAGAGCAGATTGAGGAACTGGCAGGAGACATCCTCATGTATGGACTGAAACAGAACCTCGAACTTGTATATGCACCGTGCGAAATGGGCGAATATAGAATCGTGGCAGGTGAAAGACGGTGGGAGGCTCTCAAGTATCTTGTATCAAAGGGATATAAAGAATTTGAACTTGCGACCAGTAAATTAACGACACCGCAGGACGATGACGAGGAGCAGGTTGAAATCATAATTGCAAATGCATACCGTACAAAGACCGTTTCAGACATGATTGAGGAGGAAACACGCCTCAAGGCATCTCTTGAGCGTATGAAAGCAGCGGGAAAGAAAATCAAGGGATATGACCTGCAATCCGGACGATTGAGAGAGGTGATTTCATCAATGCTGCACATGAGCAAAACAAAGGTTGCTCAAATAGAGGCAGTCAACAACAATCTGATTCCGGAATGGAAAGAGGAACTCAAGGGCGAACGCCTCACATTTTCCGCAGCCTATGAATTGAGCGGGATGACAGAGGACGAGCAGCGGGAGGCACTGGGGAAATTTACAGAGACCGGAGAACTCACGCACAAAGATGTGAAAGATATGAAAGCAGAAAAGGCAACAGGACAGCAGGTGTCAGAATCCGACACAGAGGCAGAAATCGGCATGAATCCTCCGGAGACAAAAGCGGGCGACGATTATGAAACGCCACATCCGGAGGGAATCACATCAATCTGCTATTCCTGCACCGAATATGAGACATGTAACGTCAAGACCGGAACATGTACCTCATGCGACCAGTACAAGAACCGTACAGAGGCATACAAGACCGACGAGCAGAGATATTCAGAGGAACAGGATGCAATCGACCGTGAGACAAAGAAAAAACTCCGTGAGATGGAGCAGGAGGAGAAAATGAAAAACCTCCCGTCAGATGCAACGGGGGAGATAAAGAGCATCAGAGTATCAAAGGAGAAATTCGAGGAATACACGGGAGAACATAGAAAACCGTACATGATAACAAAAGACGACGGTTTCAAGGTCGGAAATGTCGTCAAATTGGTAGTATTTGCAGCAGGCAAAGCAACCGGAGAAACAGCAGACATGAGAATCACATGCAAAGACGACGACATCACATGCAGCGGATTGACGGACGGATGGTGTGTCATTGGTCTTGTAGCAGAAAAGGAGGAATAATCATGAATGACATCAAAAGAGGCGAAATGTTCTATATCAGCAGAGGGGGGGGCATCCTACAACGGGAGCGAACAACACGCAGACCGTCCGGCGGTAGTGGTTAGCAACAACAAGAACAATGAGAACAGCAATGTTGTTGAAGTTGTATATATGACCACACAGCCAAAAACAGACCTCCCGACACATGTGACAATAAGGTCAACAGGCAGAATCAGCACGGTATTGTGTGAGCAGGTTTATTCGGTATCAACGGAACGCATCGGAACATATATCGGAGAGGCGACAGACAAGGAAATGGAGAATATCGACATTGCTCTCATGATTTCCTTGCAGTTGGATAATGGCATTAAGACAGCAAAAGAGTATTACAAGACCATCAAGGAGCAGCAGGAGGAAATCGACAGTCTCAAGAGAGAAATTGAGACAATGCAGCAGGAGCATGAGGAGGCAATCGCAGAGATTGAACAGGATGCAGCAGTATACGTTGAGGAAAACAAGAAAATTGCAAATATGACATCATCAGAGGACACAATCAGATTACAGACAGAAAGAGACACATACAAGACCATGTATGAACAGTTACTCAACAGATTAGTGAATGGAGGAGCAGCATGAACAAAAGCGAGTTAAAGGCAATATTTATCAATGCAAAGGCAACAGATGCGAAATACATCGGAGTGAGCATCCAAACAGAGGGCAGCAGTCAACCGGAAATCATCATCAATCCGAATCCGAATTTTGATGCGAAATTTGACTACTACATGGAGGCATACGACGACGATTTGATTCTGATTGCAGCAAAGGGCAAAAAGAACATCAGAATCACGGCAGCAGGGCAAGGAAACCGTTTCGAGGATATTGAATGTCAGTTATTAGGAGAGCGGGGCAAGGGTTGGAAAGAACTCATTGCAGGAGCGATTGACAATGCGTATGAGAAAATGATTGCAACCACACCTCCAACGACAGAGGAGGAACAGACCCATTGTGAAATGATAAAAGAGGCAGTCAAGGGAATGTTCATCAATGAGAGCAGGACGGCAGCAGAGGCAGAGTTCATCAAGACACACATTGTCGACTATGAGAAAATATTCGATGTGTGCATGAATGGTGATGACCTTGAGTTCAAAAAAGGACTTGTCAGATTGCAGAAAATGCAAAATGAATATGTTATGCAGCGGGAAAATGACTGATAGAGAAAAAGAGGCGTTCATCGGCGGGATAGAATTTGCGAGAGACTGGAATCTCGACATCCCGCCGGATGATTTGCGTTTATACGAGAGATTGATTCAAGAAAGGACAAAAAAAGAGAATGAACAAAGTCATATTGATGGGTAGGCTCACAAGAGACCCGAATGTAAGATATACACAGCAGAACGGTTCACAGGAATCCATGTGTGTGGCACGTTATACACTGCATCCATTGCCGGACTGATTGCAGCAGGTGTCGCACTATATAAAAATTGGGATAAAGTCAAAGAAAAACTGTCCGAATTGTGGGGCAACATCAAAGAAAAATTCAATGCAATCAAAGAGACCATCACGGGAGCATTCACGAAAGCGAAAGAGGCGGTCACGAATAAGGTCAAGGAAATCGGCGACAACATAAAAAACAGCACAATAGGACAAGCTGCATCGAAAGTATTCAACGGCGTAAAGGACACGGTTCACAATGTCATGTCGGCAGCGACCGAAACGGCAAAGGAAAAACTGGGGAACATGAAAACCGCCTATGAAGAAAACGGAGGCGGTATCAAGGGCGTTGTTGCTGCCGGATGGGAGGGAATCAAAGGATATTATTCAGCAGGATTTACATTCGTTGATAATTTATCCGGAGGTCAAAGTGTTCTATATGGAAAAACCGTGGGGCAACCGTTGGGATAGAATCAACGGTCTGTTGATGGTAGGCGGTGAAATCCTTGCAAAGATGACACCTCCGTACAATCTGACAGGAAAGGACTTTGAAAAGGTCGGAATCACATTCGCATCATCCGGCAGCGGTTATCAGAAAGGAACAAAGTCAAGCAGATTCGGACGCATTGTCAATTCAATAGGTGGCAGCAGTAGCACATACACATGTGATTATTTTTGGTGGAATGCCGGAATTACTGCGGTCGCCCTTGTCGGCGGTACCTGTGCCAATGGCGAGGACTGCGGTGCGGATTGCTTGGATTTGAACAATTCTGCGGGCGCTGCGTACTGGTACGTCGGTGCGTCCGTTTTCTTAGAACAGCCTATCGCTGCGTAAGCAGCAGGGGGAGGAACGGAGGGGGAACGCCTCCGCTATTCCCGCCGTTAGGCGGTGTGGTCGTTTTTAGAAAAATGAATATAGGGATATAGGGTGCGGTGTCGGGCGGTGTTCCTGCTCCCTGCGGTCGCCCTTGTCGGCGGTAACTGTAACAATGGCGAGAACTGCGGTGCGGATTACTTGAATTTGAACAATTCTGCGGGCAATGCGAACTGGAACATCGGTGCGTCCAATTTCTTCTCATATCGGAGCGTTTAATCAAATGCAGCCTATATCCCACGCCACAAGGCGAAAATCATTCCGGATATAGGGTCGGTTGAGTAAGCATCCGCACAAAAACCGATAGGAGATAAGAAAATACTATATGAGAAGTTACAACAACCTATATGAACCAATGTTACAAGACGACTACATAAAACAGTGCTTTATAAATGCATCCAAAAAGAAAAAGAACAGGAATGATGTGCGGGAGGTATTAGAGAACCTCGATGAACACACAGAACTCTTGAAAAAGATGTTGACAGAGGAGTTGTTCATTCCGGACTATCACAAACCGAGCATCATCAACGAGAGCAGCAGCAAGAAAACACGCCGTATATTGAAACCGCATTACAAATACGAGCAGGTTATTCATCATTGTGCAATAGGTCAGTTCAAACCGATTGTGATGAATGGATTGTATGAATTTTCATGCGGGAGCATTCCGGACAGGGGTGTTCATTACGGAAAGAAGTACATGAGAAAATGGCTTGATTCCTACGACGGAAAGAAATTCTTTGTTCTCAAGATGGATGTTCACCATTTCTTTGAATCCATAAACCGGAGAATCCTCAAAAGGAAACTCAAAGAGGTAATTCGAGATAAACGGTTTTATAGATTGCTCTGCATACTGATTGAACATGACAAAATAGCACTCGTTGCAAAATTTTGACGGATGCAGGTGTTGAGATAGATGCAGAGCAGACGAAAACGCTTGTCGGATGCATAGCATTTGACGACATCTCCGGAGCGTTGGAGATATTGCAGGAAATCGGCATCACAGGAGCGATGTTCGATGAACTGAAAGAAATTATTGAGGAGATGCGAAAAGGCGTTCCGTTGGGATATTTCACATCACAATGGTTCGGCAATTTTTACTTGAAAGCACTCGACCACTACATCAAAGAGGAACTCCATGCAGAGCATTACATGCGATATATGGACGACATGGTGATACTGGGAAAGAGCAAAAAGAAACTGCACAAAATACATGCAGCAATCGAAACATATCTGAATGACAATCTCGACCTTGAAATAAAAAGCGATTGGCAGGTGTTTAGATTTGAATATCCGGTATTTGATAAAGGCGGGAATCCGGTACTCGATAAAGACGGAAAGCAGGTCACAAAGGGTCGTATGCTTGATTTTATGGGATTTCAATTTCACCATGACCGGACAACCATCCGGAAATCAAACATTGAGGCTGCGAGACGCAAGGCAAACCATATCTCAAAGCAGGATAAAATCTCATGGTATAACGCATCGGTGATGTTGTCATATATGGGATTGTTCAAACACACAGACACATACAACTATTACATTGATTACATCAAACCGAAAATCAATGTCAAGAAACTCAAGAGGATAGTTTCAAAGCATAGCAGAAAGGAGAACGAACATGACAGACTGGAAAAAGGTGACAGGAACACAGCCGGACAAGCCGGAGGAGGTCGACAGGACATCGTCGCCGTCAACGGTTTACCTGCGTAAGAACATCGAACAGGTGACAAGAGAGGTTGAGGGCAGCGACGGAAAGATGCAGACAGTGACCGAATGGCAGTACGACGAGAAAGAAATGACAGTCAAGGAATATGAGAACATGGCACTCATGAAGTCAGTCGTTGAGGAGAACACATCCGGAATCGTCGAATCAGTGACACAGTTTCAGAAAGATGCGGTCATTGACGAATACACACAGCAGTTGATTGAGGAGGGGTTGATTTAGTATGAAAATACTTGTTGAAAGTCTCAAAAGAATGTACAAGAAAGGCACTCTCACAAAGGAACAGATTTCCGAGCGTGTCGCAAAGGGCAGTATTTCAGCGGATGAATATGAATATATCACAGGAGAAAAATTCTCCGGCGGTGATACAGAATGAGTCCACTTGAAATAATATCACGATTGTGCGATGTGACGGAAAATCTATCGGCAATCGTGAAAAAACAGCAAACAATCATTGAACAGTCGAAAATCGAGGAGGCGGTCAGAGCGGAACTCCGGCAGGAGGTAGAGGAGACAGACAGGGAGATGGATGTTCTCGAATATCACATGCGGAAATACTGCGACACCGACGACATCGAGGCGACAGAGTTCGGAAAGGAGAACGCCGTTGACGATTGAGGTTTCCTTGCTAATCTCCGGAGTGTCGGTTGCATTCGCAATCTTTTTCGGAATCTGCTCAAAGCAGAGGAACGACAAAAAAGACACACAGGAAGAAACGGAGAGACGAGCAGAAAATGACACAATGGTGGTTGTGAAACTTGAGAACATCGCAGACGACATCAAGGACATCAAACGGGAATCAAGAGAGAACCGTGAGGAGATGAAACAGTTGAGAGAGCGTGTTGTCATTGTGGAACAGTCACTCAAGAGCTATCACAAGAGACTGGACGGAGAACAGCATTCCGACCGATAACAGGAGGGCAGGAAACGGGCAAGAATCAACCTCACAGAAAAGAGGCAATACATGAGAATGACAGAACAGGAACGACGCATCAGAATCCGGCATCTGAAAAGAATGTACCGGATAAGGGAGCGAAAAGAGAGACATGACAAAAAGGTGTCCGGTCTGTTCATGAAACGTGTTGTATTCACTTTGATTCTTGCAGCATTTATCTTTACAGTCGTGATGATATTTGTGTTTTTGCGGATGGGTTCAGAACCGTCGACACTGATTGAGAATGTATTCCGTTTTCTATCAGTCGAGGGCGGTGCAATGGCACTCATTAAGTCCGTGAAAACGGTCAAGGGAACAAAGTCAAACGGAGAAATACAACACAATGACGAACCGGAACAGGATGACGAGGAGGTACAAGGATGAAATACATCGTCGAGAATTGGTTTGTGATTGTGGGTCTGATTGCAGTATGTGCAGCGGGAGGATATGCAGTATATGTTTTCGTGAAAATGCCGTCAGACAAACAGTTGAACAAAGTGAGAGAATGGCTGCTCTATGCAGTCACAAAGGCAGAAAAGGAACTGGGAGGCGGTACAGGTCAAATCAAACTGCGATATGTATATGATATGTTCGTCGCACGGTTCACATGGCTTGCGAGAGTGATTTCTTTCGAGGCTTTTTCGCTGATGGTCGACGAGGCACTTGAGAGAATGAAAAAGATGCTTGAGAGCAACAAAGCGATGCAGACGCTTGTGAGCGGTGAGGCAGGTGAAACGGTTGAAAAGGATATGTGATTTCGCAACCGGAAACGCACACACAATCGTGCTGATATATGCAATCGTCGCTGTCATCGTATGGGTGGCGGTAAATCTGTATTTTTGGAAAATTTCTTTTGATTTAGACAGAGAAATTCGGGAAGAAATGAGAGAATACGGGGATTGCTATTCTGACACGGACGAGGCAAAATTCGGGAAACACATAACAAGGTTGACCGGATTCATCATTTCAATTCCTGCTGCGGTGATGTGGTGGTGTACACCTCTAATCGTGGCGGGATTGATGATATATGACAAGATACAAGAAAAGAATCCGGAATTGTGCGGATTCAAAGCAGACGATTTTGACAAGGAGGAAAACAAATGATTTCAAATTGCGGACATGACGAAAACGGAAGATACTCCGGAGGAAAAGCCGGAGACCAAACAGGTACAGAGTGGCAGGTTATAAATTGGTATAGTAGACCGTGGAAATGCGTTCTCCGTCACCCGAACGCAAAAGTGAGAGCGATGATTGCGAGCATGGCAAAGGCAGCAGCAGTCAATAATAAAATCGGATATTGTCAGTCTCACAGGGGTACATTTTGGACGAATCTTGCAGATTCAAATTTCGACCCTGCACAGATTACAGTTGCATGTGAGGCAGACTGTTCATCCGGTGTCGCTGCAATCGTAAAGGGTGCAGGTTACAGACTGGGGATTGACGCACTGAAAAAGGTGAGTACGGCATGTTATACCGGAAACCTGCGAGCAGCACTCAAGGCAGCAGGATTCGAGGTACTGACAGAAAACAAATATCTGACATCGGATGCGTATTTGCTTGCAGGAGATATTCTGTTGAATGATGGTGCTCACACAGCAACAAACCTCACAGACGGTGCAAAGTCATCCGGAGCGGGAGCATCCAACACAACACCAGTCAAGAGCAACACAAAGGTTGATGTTGCACACGGATTCAACAAGAGCCTTGCAGGAACATACAAGGTGACTGCATCCGGATTGAACCTCCGTGCGGGAGCAGGAACAGGAAAGTCAATCCTTGCGGTAATGGAAAACGGCGAGAAAGTCCAGTGCTATGGATATTATAACGACCACAACGGCGTGAAATGGTTGTATGTGGTTTATAAGAATATCGTCGGTTATGCATCAAGTAAATATTTGAGCAAATAGGAGGGATAATCATGTTATACTATTTAGGCAAAGGAACGGAGTTCAAGAAAGAGGACTGCAAAGAGTACAAGAAACTTGATGCAGCACTCAAGGCAGCAGCAAAGGACGAGAGCCTCGTCGTTTGGGATGAAACCGGAAAGGTCATCGGTTCGCTCACGGATGACGTTCCGGAGGGAGCGTTGCAGACGAATCCGGACGGCAGTGTCAACACATACGATGCGGACGGAAACAAGACCGGAACAGTAGACGCAGAGACGCTCAAGGAAATGACAACGGTCAATGACGATGTGAGCGAACTTGCAACCGGAGACAATGAGCAGAAAACACCGCAGGAGAACGCAGAGGACGACGAGAACACCTCAAACGAGGACAAGGCGACAAATCCACAGACCGAACAGGAAAACGGCGAAAATGGGGCGAATACAGAGCCGGACAAGGCAACAGAGGAGCAGCAGGAGGACAAGGTCATCATTCCGCAGGGTAAAATGAGGGTGACAGTCATTTGCGACGGCTCACTCAATATCAGACGTTCGGCAGCGTGGGGCAATGACAACATCTGCGGTCGTGCTATCAGAGGACAGTCATATTATGTGAAAGAGATTCATGTTGTAGACGGAAAGAAGATGGTCAGAACAATCGGCGACCTTTACCTCTCCGGAGAATCCGAGCATGTACAGTTCGAGCAGTTATAAAAAATAAGGACATAAAAAAGAGGACGACATCCATTTCCGGATGTCGTCCTTGTGTTATAATGAATTTATGAATGTGCTTGAAGTTTGGCAATCAATGCATCCTGCAAAACTTTTGAATAATTGATACCGTAATTTTCACATGCAGTATTAAGCCACGCAGGAATGCTCAAAGTTTTCTTGACTGCCTTGTCATTGTATGCACGGGCGTATTCGTCAAGGTTGACACAAATCAAATTGACAAGTGCTGCGTCCTCGTCTTTTTCGACTGCATCAATAGGAGTTGGAGCGGGGAGAACCTCACCATCACGCAAAGATGTGAACAAATACTGACCGCAAGCCTCTTGAGCCATTGCGAAAGCATCCGCAAGATTATCCCCGTATGTTGCTAAATCATTGAGGTCGGGGAATATAACAGAATATTTTCCGTCGTCCTCCGGATAAAAAACAGCAGGATAAATATAATTCATGATAACGCTCCTTTCTTTTAATGGGTGGCAGGTCTCATTTGAGACCCGCCTGTTTGAGTATGGAGTTGACAACCCTTTGAGGAATGTCGCCCCGATGATTTGGGATTGTAACTTTTCCCGTTTTGGTTGGATGCTTGTATTGATGATGTAAACCTCTCACATCTACCAGTTCCCAACCGTCATTGAGGACTATTTTTTCAATTTCTCGAAATCTCATTTGTATTGTTTCCTCCTTACAAGTATATAATAACACGTATAATACGTAATGTCAATATAAAATACGTAAAATACGTAAAAATATTCAAAATTATAAAAGGTAAATAATAATAAAACAATGGAAAAGTGTTTGAGAGAATATGCGTAAAAGACGGGTAACTGACAAACAGTCAAAAAATGCCGTAAAATAGGCGTTCGGAGTTATCAAAGAGATAATGCGGAACATGAAGGGTATGTGAAAGCGTCCAGGTCATTCAATC
>ENA-OOYR01000825-OOYR01000825.1-human-gut-metagenome-genome-assembly--contig:-NODE-825-length-16275-cov-2.452589_pt1 | contig 16275 bp, 14 predicted proteins | sample MGYA00241701_ERZ501374 | MGnify/ENA primary metagenome ERZ501374 (study PRJEB25962, sample SAMEA2042655) | human gut metagenome | biome: human gut; feature: human-associated habitat; material: faeces...
GCGCAGATGAAGGCGGCAGAACAGACTGCAGACACGGCGAACCCGAGTCAGTCCGCTTCAGGAAACAGCTATGGCACAGCACCTGCATCGGGCACAGACACCGAAGCGCAGCCGCAGTCTTCCACGCCGAAGCCATGGGAGGAGTTCGCACGCCAGCAGCAGGAAAGAGAAGACAGCTTTTTCTCGGGAGATGCACAGCAGCCGGGAGATACACAGCAGCCGGCGGATCCATCTGACGCCGAACAGAGCCAGGAACAGGATAAGCCCTGGATTCCTCCGACACCGAAGCCGGAGAATAAAGGCCCGGTAGGACGTTTTTCAGGAGCTGCCCTTCCGGACGACGAGAAGAAATAGGAAAGCTTATCGTAAATGCTATACACGAAGTGTTATGCATGGCGGCAGAACCGGAGTGAAAGAACGTTTATCAGGGACTATGGAAACATAGTCCCTGCTGTATTAGAAGGGGAGAACGCGACATGTTTGTAATAGAAGAAGAGCTGAAAAAACTGCCGCAGAAGCCCGGCGTGTACCTGATGCACGACGCACAGGACAATATCATTTATGTCGGCAAGGCGATTCGCCTGCGCAGCAGAGTGCAGTCGTATTTCCGTGAGAAAATTAACCGTGGACCACAGATTGAAAAGATGGTAACGCAGATAGCCCGGTTTGAATATATTGTGACGGATTCGGAGCTGGAAGCTCTGGTTCTGGAAAACAATCTGATCAAGGAACACAATCCGAAATATAACACACTGCTCAAGGATGATAAAACCTATCCCTATATTAAGGTCACAGTCGGGGAGGCATATCCGCGCGTGCAGTTTTCCAGACTGATGAAAAAGGACAAATCGAAGTATTTCGGGCCGTTTACCTCTGCGGCGGCGGTCAAGGATACGATCGAGCTGTTAAATAAGCTGTTCAAACTGCGTACCTGTAACCGGGTACTGCCGCGGGACTGTGGGTTGGAACGCCCGTGCTTAAATTATCACATCGGGCAGTGTATGGCTCCGTGTCAGGATTATGTGAGCCGCGAGGAGTACCGGGCACATGTGGACAAGGCGCTGGAGTTTTTAAACGGCAATTATAATATGATTTTAAACGATCTGCAGAAAAAAATGGAAGAAGCGGCGGAGGCCCTGGAATTTGAGGAAGCCGCCCGGTACCGCGATCTGTTCAACAGCGTAAAGCAGGTGTCCCAGAAGCAGAAAATCACGGACAGCGACGGGGAGGATAAGGACATCATCGCGCTGGACAAGGACGGAAGCGACGCAGTGGTACAGGTGTTTTTCGTGCGTAGCGGCAAGCTGATCGGGCGCGAGCATTTTTATATGACGCATGTGGAGGATTCGGATAAGGCGCAGATTCTGCTGGATTTTGTGAAACAGTTTTACGCCGGAACACCGTTCGTACCGCGGGAATTGATTTTACAGAAAGAAATAGATGACATACCGGTATTAGAAGAATGGCTGACCGCACGCAGGGGCGCGAGGGTATATATCCGCGTGCCGCGGAAGGGACAGAAGGAAAAGCTGGTGGAGCTTGCGGAAAAAAATGCAAAGCTCGTCCTGGAAAAAGACCGGGAGCGAATTGCGCGTGACGAGGCGCGTACGGTCGGTGCGGTGCGGCAGATCGCACAGCTGTTGGATTTACCGATGCTCGACCGGATGGAGGCGTTCGATATTTCCAACATCAGCGGCTTTGAAAATGTCGGCTCGATGGTCGTTTATGAAAAGGGCAAGCCCAAGCGCAGCGATTACCGAAAATTCAAAATCAAAACGGTAGCAGGACCGGACGACTATGCCTGCATGCGCGAGGTTCTGACGAGACGCTTTGAACATGGCTTAAAAGAGACGAAAGAGCTGGAAGAAAAAAATCTGTCCGGGGAGTTCGGAAGCTTTGCACGGTTTCCGGACCTTTTGCTGATGGATGGCGGACGCGGGCAGGTCAACATTGCGCAGCAGGTGCTGGACGAGCTGCATTTAAACATTCTGGTCTGCGGCATGGTAAAGGATGACAACCATCGGACGAGAGGACTTTATTTTCACAATGTGGAGCTGCCGATCGACCGCAATTCTGAAGCCTTCAAGCTGATTACAAGAGTGCAGGACGAGGCGCACCGGTTTGCAATCGAATACCACAGGTCACTGCGCAGCAAGGATCAGGTCAAGAGCGTGCTGGATGAAATCCCGGGCGTGGGTCCTGCGCGGAGAAAGGCGCTGATGAAAAGCTTTCCATCGATTTATGAGATCCGGGACGCGACGGCAGAGCAGATTGCGATGCAGGCAGATTTGCCAATGTCCGTGGCGGAAGAAATCTATGAATTTTTTCATAACCACCAAGAGGAAGATTGCCGGGAATAATGATCTGTGATAAAATAAAACAAAGTATGGCATAAAAACAGAGTTCCTGATGTCAGGAACTACTGTCTGCATGTCCTGGAAAAGAGAGGATGGATTATGGCAAGCATCAGTTTATTGAAGATTGCGGAAAAAATGAAGCTGGAAAATCTGACTCCTGAAATCAATCTGAAGGGGATTAAGGTTACGTTGCCGGATATCAACCGACCGGCACTTCCTATGGCGGGCTATTTTGAACACTTTGAGGCGACCCGTCTGCAGGTGATTGGATTCGTAGAATACTCTTATGTTAAGAGAATGTCGGAAAAAGAAGAGAAGGAGATGCTGGAGAAGCTTTTGGATTACCCGATTCCCGGCATTATTTTCTGTCGTGAACTGCATCCGGATGAGCTGTTTCGGCAAATTGCCATTGAAAAAGGCGTTCCGCTTCTGATGACCAAGCGTGCGACAAGTTCGTTTACGGCAGAGCTGATCCGTTGGCTGAATGTCAAGCTGGCACCCTGCATTTCTGTGCACGGCGTACTGGTTGACGTATATGGCGAAGGCGTCCTGATTACAGGCGAGAGCGGAATCGGTAAATCCGAGGCGGCGCTTGAGCTGATTAAGAGAGGACACCGTCTGGTAACGGACGATGTTGTAGAAATTCGCAAGGTCAGTGAGGAAACACTGGTCGGAACCGCACCGGATATCACAAAGCACTTTATCGAGCTGCGCGGTATTGGTATTGTGGACGTCAAGGCGCTGTTCGGTGCTTCGAGTGTCCGCGAGACACAGAATATCGACCTCGTAATCCGTCTGGAAGAGTGGGACAAGGACAGAGAATACGACCGTCTCGGACTGGAAGAGGAGTATACGGAATATCTGGGCAACAAGGTTGTCTGCCACAACATTCCGATCCGTCCCGGCAGAAACCTGGCAATTATTTGCGAAACGGCAGCTGTTAACCACAGACAGAAAAAGATGGGATACAATGCAGCACAGGAGCTGTATACAAGAGTCCAGAATTCCCTTGCGCGCAAGCGGGATGAGGACGAGGATGAGGACTAAAACGGTCAGGCATATCGAAATGTTCGGAATGAAAGCAATAGTGCTCCGTACAGCGATGCGGCTGGCGGATCGTACAAAAGAGTAAGACATCATCACAGATCAGACAGCTGAAAAGCTTTTTGAAAATACGCGAGAAGCGGGAGGAAAATAAAATGGGTAAGTATTGTTTTGGTGTAGATGTAGGAGGAACGACAGTAAAGCTTGGTCTTTTTAACACCAGCGGCGATCTGATGGAAAAGTGGGAAATCCCTACGGTGACAGAGGATGACGGCAAAGCGATTCTGCCGGACTGTGCAAAGAGCATCCTCAAAAAAATGGATGAGCGTAAAATGGACCGTACAGAGGTAGTCGGCGTCGGCATCGGTGCACCGGGACCGGTTGACTCTGAGGGCACACTTTATGGTGCAGTCAATCTTGGCTGGGGAACCATGAGCCTGAAAAAAGAGCTGCAGACACTTTTAAATATGCCGGTAGAAGCTGGTAATGACGCCAACGTAGCAGCACTGGGCGAGGCCTGGCAGGGCGGCGCAAAGGGGTATGAGGATGTCGTTGTAGTAACCCTGGGAACTGGTGTTGGCGGCGGTATTATCATCAACGGTAAGATGGTTGCCGGTGCAACCGGAGCCGCAGGCGAGATCGGACATATGCATGTCAATGATGATGAGACAGAGCCTTGTAATTGCGGCAACTGCGGATGCCTGGAGGAATATGTTTCCGCAACGGGTATTGTCCGTATGGCAAAGCGTAAGCTGGCAAAGGATGACCGTCCGAGCATAATGCGCAAGGACGACCTGAGTGCAAAGGACGTATGGGATGCGGTTAAAGCAGGAGATACGGTAGCAACCGAGGTTGCAGAGGACTTTGGCTGGTATCTGGGCAAGGCGATGGCGCTGGTTGCCAATGTTTCCAACCCAGAGATCTTCGTAATCGGCGGCGGTGTTTCCAAAGCCGGCAATGTGCTGCTGGATTACATTCAGAAATATTACCAGAAATATGCGTTCAAGGGCTGCCGCGGCGCACTGTTTACCCTGGCAACTCTGGGCAATGACGCTGGTATTTACGGCGCTGCCAGACTGGTATTGGAGTAATACCGGTATCATCTGCAAAAGATCCGCATAAAATAACAACGTATCCGGCGCAAAGCCGGAGCAGAAGGGCTGGTCAGGACATTTGAGTGACAGATTAAATGAAATTCTGCCGAAAGAGCGGATTTTAACAGAAGAACAGATGGACAGGCATACGACATTCCGGACAGGCGGTCCTGCGCGCTATTTTCTTGTGATTGAGACGAGGAAAGAGCTGGCGCAGGTGCTTGCCTGGCTGCAGGAAGAGGCGCTGCCGTGGTTTTTGCTCGGAAACGGAAGTAACCTTTTGGTGGGTGACCGGGGCTACCGCGGCGCGATCCTGCATCTGGCGGGGGAATTTTTAAAGACTGAAATCGACGAAGCTACGATCCGATGCGGCGCAGGCGCGATGCTTTCCGCTGTATCGAGAAGCGCGATGGAAGCAGGGCTGACCGGATTGGAATTTGCATCGGGAATCCCCGGAACGATTGGCGGAGCAGTCCGGATGAACGCGGGCGCTTACAACGGTGAGATTGCGGGTGTGACAGAGTCGGTAGAGGTGATGGAACCGGATGGCAGATGTCGTGTATACAACAGGGAAGAAATGGCGTTCGGCTATCGCACGAGCATTGTAAAAACAAAGCCCTGTGTGGTGCTCAGCACTGTTTTAAAGCTGCAAAAAGGCGACCGAAGCGAAATTTCTGCTACGATGCAGGAGCTTTCTGCAAAGCGTCGGGAAAAACAGCCGCTGGAATATCCGAGTGCGGGCAGTACGTTTAAACGTCCGGAGGGATATTTTGCAGGCAAGCTGATTATGGATGCCGGACTTGCCGGAGCGAGTGTCGGCGGCGCACAGGTTTCCGAAAAGCACTGCGGTTTTGTCATCAACCGAAAAAATGCGACGTCTGCGGACGTGGCGGGACTAATTCAGAAAGTCACAGAAACAGTGCAGGAAAAATTCGGCGTAACGCTGGAGCCGGAAGTGATTTTCCTGGGAGATTTTGAAAAATGAGATTTGTAATGGTAACCGGCATGAGCGGCGGTGGCAAAAGCACCGCGATGCGACTGCTGGAGGATATGGGATACTATTGTGTGGACAATCTGCCGATCCAGCTGATCGACAAGTTCGTTGAGCTTTTGTCCACACCGAATACGGAAATAACAAAAGTTGCTATCGGCGTGGACGTCCGCACGGATCAGTCCTTTGCCAGGGTAGAAAAAACACTTTCCTGTTTAAGACAAAACGGTATGGTGTTCGAAGTTCTTTTTATGGACGCTTCTGATGCAGTACTTGTGAAACGTTATAAAGAGAGCCGACGGATGCATCCGCTGTGTTCAGCAGAAAATCCGAGAATCGAAGACGGAATTGAAAAAGAAAGGGAAATCCTGCAGCAGGTTAAGAAGGATGCAGACTATGTGATTGACACGTCCAAGCTGCTGACCCGGGAGCTGAAAGAGGAGCTGGATCGGATTTTTGTAAAAAATGAAGAGTACAGCAGTCTGATGATCAATATTCTTTCTTTTGGCTTCAAGCATGGAATCCCGGCAGATGCGGATCTGGTATTTGATGTCCGTTTCCTGCCGAACCCTTTTTATATAGATGAATTGAAATATCTGACCGGCAACGACAGGGGCGTTCAGGATTATGTCATGAGTTTCCCGGAGGCGGGGATTTTTCTGGACAAGCTGACAGATCTGCTGCGATTTTTGATTCCAAATTATATTAAAGAAGGCAAATACCAGCTGGTGGTGGCAATCGGCTGCACCGGCGGCAAACATAGGAGCGTAACGCTGGCCAATGAGCTTTATAGAAAGCTTCGCAACAGGGAAGCCAAGTATGGAGTATCTTTGAGCCACAGGGATATTTAAGGATATTTCATATGTCATTTTCATCGGGAGTAAAAGAAGAGCTGTATCGGCACATCAGTCCGGCAAGGCACTGCCAGCTGGCGGAGCTGGCAGCACTTCTCCATTTTAACGGCAGCATCGGCGTCGGTACGACGGGGATTTTTCTGCAGATTCATGCGGAAAATGCGCTCGTTGTGAGAAAATGCTTTACATTATTACAGAAAACATTTAATATAAGTACGGAAACCCGTGTACAACAGGAAAATCAGCAAACCGGATATTTCTGTCGGATAGATGACCCGGAACTGATCCGCAGGATTCTGCAGGGAATCAAATTTTTGGATCAGACAGGCAGCCCGACGTCCGGTGAGGAGAGCCTACAGGATGGTTTACGATGTCCGGTGAGCAGGCTTTTAATCCGAAATTCCTGTTGCCAGAGAGCGTTTTTACGAGGCGCGTTTCTGGCAGCCGGTTCGATGAGCAATCCCGGGAAAGGATATCATCTGGAAATTGTATGCAGCAGACCGCTGCAGGCACAGCAGATTCTGGAGATTTTGACCGAGTTCGAGATCGAAGGACGGATTGTACAGCGAAAAAAGTATTATGTGGTTTACATAAAAGAAGGAGCCGGAATTTCGGATTTTCTGAATGTGGTTGAGGCGCATGTGGCGCTGATGGAATTTGAAAATTCCAGGATCGTCCGGGAAGTCCGCAATACGGTAAACAGGCGCGTCAATTGCGAAACTGCCAATATTACCAAGACGGTGACAGCGGCGGCGAGGCAGGTTGACGACATTCTTTTTTTGCAGCAAAAATATGGATTTGAAAAATTGCCGGTGAGCTTGCGCCAGATGGCTGAAGTACGTCTGGAGTATCCCGAAGCACCGCTTAAGGAGCTGGGGATGTATCTGGATCCTCCAGTTGGAAAATCGGGCGTAAATCATCGTTTGCGGAAATTATGTGAACTGGCGGATGCCATGAGGTCTTAAAAGGAGGAGTTTTATTATGAAACAGAAAACTGTGGAAGTAAAGCTGAAGCAGGGGCTTGAGGCTCGCCCGGCAGCAATGCTGGTGCAGGTTGCAAGCAAGCATGCCAGCAATATTTATCTGGAGTCTGAAGGCAGAAAAGTGAACGCGAAGAGCATCATGGGAATGATGAGCCTTGCGCTTGCACCCGGCGAAAAGGTAACCGTGATTGCAGACGGAACGGATGAAGACGACGCGATTTTCGGAATGGAAAATTATTTAAGCAGCGCGGCAGAATAAAGAAAACGAAAGGGTGTCCACCGGAAAGTGGCTGCCCTTTTTCTATTTTCCAGAGTAAGCTTGTTGTTATAGAAGCAAGTACACTTTACGGGAGCGCAGGGGCGAAACAAGGATAAAAAAGCAGAAATGAGGGAAAGGATGGACGACAAAAAGCTTCTTTTTATTTATAATCCCAGGGCGGGAAAAGGACAGATCCGGAATAATCTGTTGGATATCATTGATACGTTCGTTAAGGCAGGCTATGTCGTGACAGCAAGACCGACTCAGTATGCAGGGGAAGCCGTGGAGCTTGCGGCAGACAGAACGGCAAAATATGACCTCGTGGTATGCAGCGGCGGAGACGGCACATTGGATGAGGTGGTGACCGGCATTATGAAGAGTGTTCGACGCCGCCCGATCGGGTATATTCCGGCAGGCAGCACAAACGATTTTGCGCAGAGCCTGAATATTCCGAAAAACATGGCTGAGGCAGCGAAAATCGCAGTCAGCGGCAGAATGTTTGCCTGCGATGTCGGTTCCTTTAACGAAAAAACCTTTGTTTATATTGCGGCCTTCGGACTTTTTACAGAGGTGTCCTATGAAACCAGTCAGGATGTCAAAAATGTGCTGGGGCATATGGCGTATCTGCTGGAGGGCATGAAAAAGCTCCGGGATATCAAATCCTACCACATGAAAATTACGACGCAGGACACTGTCATCGAGGACGATTTTCTGTATGGAATGATTACGAATTCTGTTTCGGTCGGAGGTTTTAAGGGAATTACCGGAAAATATGTGGATTTAAGCGACGGAATGTTTGAGGTGACGCTCGTAAAGGTTCCGCGCAGCCTGGACGAACTCAATCAGACGCTTGCTGCCCTGGCACAGCGCGATATCGACACGGCACAGATGTATTGCTTTAAAACCTCCTGGCTGAAGGTGGAGACAGAGGAAGAGGTCGCGTGGACGCTGGACGGCGAATTTGGCGGCAGACACACAGAAATCGTCATCGAAAATCAGAAACAGGCGCTGCATATCATGGTGCCGGGAGAAGAAAATGAAGCGCAGTGAAATGTAGCGGTTTAGTGGAAAAAGTGGAAAAAGAGGAAAAAAATGCGTATGCCGTATTTCTTTTTTGAAAAAGATAGGGTATAATAGCATCGGTTAGATAATAATTTTATTTCTATGGAGGTAAATAAGATGTTAGTATCTGCTACAGAAATGCTGAAAAAAGCAAAAGCTGGCCATTATGCAGTTGGTCAGTTCAACATCAACAACCTGGAATGGACAAAGGCTATCCTGCAGACCGCTCAGGAGCTGAACTCCCCTGTAATCCTTGGTGTATCCGAGGGCGCAGGCAAGTATATGACCGGCTACAAGACCGTTGTAGGCATGGTTAACGGTATGCTCGAAGAATTGAACATCACCGTTCCCGTTGCTCTGCATCTGGATCACGGCTCATACGACGGTTGCTACAAGTGTCTGGAAGCTGGCTTCTCTTCCATCATGTTCGATGGCTCTCATTACCCGATCGACGAGAACGTTGAAAAGACCACTGAGCTGGTTAAGGCTGCTCATGAAAAGGGCGTTTCCATCGAAGCTGAGGTTGGTGCAATCGGCGGCGAAGAAGATGGCGTTATAGGTATGGGCGAATGCGCAGATCCCAACGAGTGCAAGAGAATCGCTGATCTGGGCGTAGACTTCCTGGCAGCTGGTATCGGCAATATCCACGGCAAATATCCTGCAAACTGGAAGGGTCTGTCCTTTGAAACTCTGGATGCTATCCAGCAGCTGACAGGTGATCTTCCTCTGGTTCTTCACGGCGGCACAGGTATCCCGGCTGACATGATCAAGAAAGCAATCGCCCTTGGCGTTGCTAAGATCAATGTTAACACCGAGTGCCAGCTTGCATTTGCTGCAGCTACCAGAAAGTACATCGAAGAAGGCAAAGACGAGCAGGGCAAGGGTTATGACCCTCGTAAGCTGCTGGCTCCTGGCTTCGAAGCGATCAAGGCTACTGTAAAAGAAAAAATGAAACTGTTCGGTTCTGTAGACAAGGCTTGAGCATCAGCCGAGTAACAGATCATTCAAACAGATCAATCAGGACGGTCGGAATCTTCCGACCGTCCTTTTTTATCGTATAGGAAACTTCGTTTCCATACGATAAAAATGCTCCGCGAGGACACATAAGCGGCGTTCATTTTTTATTCATATTTCTTTAACGGAATGTTTTTCTGCCCATCACGGTTTCGTCACTTTCCGTTTCTATACTAAAACCATAAGATACAGCAAGCCAATCAATGACAGTAACACAACTTTTCAAATAGCTTTTTCATAATAAATGCCAGGCGACATCGGGTTGCCTGGCATCCTCCCTTTTCTGGGGTATTTTTCACAAATAAGTGTTGGAGCAGAACAGATATCAACAGGTTCCAGGGTTAAAAGCTTTGTCGTGCGAGCTTGACCGGCTTTTGAGCTTTGGCATTTCAGCATATATCAATGAAGCACTCCATGCGTGTCGCATTCCGCAACCCTTCGGAATACGCGGGGGACCTGCGTAAATCGCAGCTTGAACTGACAGTACACTCATGTTAAGATAGCGAAAGAAGCTTTTGCAGCGGATGGTGGAAAGCGTTCGGAGCGTGGCAGTTTGACAGAAAAGGAATGGAAAGGAACGGGTAGACAAAATGAAGATGCGTACAGAACAAAAGACAGCGGTAAAAAACAGTATTGGAAGGCTTGTGTTCGTTGCGCTGTCGGTACTGTTACAGGTTATATGGATTTGCGTACAGGCGATGAAATTAAACCGATATTCGACATGGATTTCGGTTGCGACCAGCGTGCTTACGCTGGTTGTCGTGATCCTGCTTTATGGCCGCAGGACAAATGCAGCGTTTAAAATGCCTTGGATTATCCTGATTCTGGCGTTTCCGGTGTTGGGCCTCGGCATGTATCTGTTGTTTGGACGCAAAGAAGCGACGCAGTTGGTGCGGGAGCGGTTTGAGCGGATTGATCAGAGTCTGGACGGGCTGCTGATACAGGACAAAGCGGTTCGGATAAAGCTGCAGCAGACGGACCGGATGGCGGCGAATGAAGCGGAGTATATCTGGAACTATGCGAAATATCCGATTTATCAGAATACGGATGTCGTTTTTTATAAAGAAGCGTCGGAGGGGATTGAAGCTCAGAAGCAGGCGCTGAACCAGGCAAAGCATTTTATTTTTATGGAATACCATGCGATTGAGGACAAGCAGTCGTTTGGGGAGTTAAAAGAAATTCTTGCACGGAAAGCAAAAGAAGGCGTGGAGGTTCGTCTCTTTTATGACGATATCGGAAGCATCGGATTTATCAATACGGATTTCATTCAGCGAATGGAAGCGGAAGGCATTCAGTGTCGCGTGTTTAACCGTCTGATGCCGGTTTTAAACGTTTTTATGAACAACCGCGATCATAGAAAGATTACCGTAATCGATGGGAAAATCGGTTTTACGGGCGGATATAATCTAGCGGACGAATATTTTAACATCACGCATCCATATGGTTACTGGAAGGATACCGGCGTCCGGCTGGAAGGGGATGCAGTGCGCAGCCTGACTGTGATGTTTCTGGAAATGTGGAATGCGATTAAAGGTACGGATACAGACTATACACCGTATTTTCTGCAGGATGGTGCGCAGCCGCATGAGGCGGGTTTGGCGAGCAGCGTGGGTGCTACGCAGTCGGATGCGAATATTGCGGCGGACAGTGCCTCCGGCTTCGTTCAACCGTATGCAGACAGCCCGCTGGACGGCGAACCGGTGGGAGAAAATGTGTACATGGGCGTTGTAAAGGCGGCTTCCGAATATGTTTATTTCACAACGCCGTATTTGATTATCAGCGATGAGATGAGCAGGGAGCTGTGCCTGGCAGCGAAGCGCGGTGTGGATGTGCGGATTGTTACGCCGGGCATCCCGGACAAAAAGCTCGTTTATCGGGTAACGCGCTCCTATTATGCACAGCTGGCGTCGGCGGGTGTGCGGATTTTTGAGTATACACCGGGCTTTCTCCACGCAAAGCAGTGCGTCAGCGACGATGTGACAGCGACGGTCGGCACGATCAACCTGGATTACAGAAGTCTGTATTTCCATTTTGAAAATGGCGTTTTTCTGCATCGGTGTGAGGCTGTGCAGAAGGTACGAGAGGATTTTGAAGATATTTTCCCGGTGTGCAGGGAAGTGACAGAGCAGTATGCGAAGAAGCAGTCGGCGGCGATGAAGTTTGGACAGTGCGTGCTGCGTCTGATTGCACCGCTGCTGTAATAAGTAATAAAAAGAATGTGCCTTGGCACATTCTCGCGCCGAGGCGCGGTTGCCTCGGCAACCATCTACCCTTGCGCCGAGTGCGCATCCTCGCGGAGCATTTTTATCGTATGGAAACGAAGTTTCCTATACGATAAAAAACGGCGTACCCGAAAAGGGCACGCCGTAACCTGTGAAGGGTCTTATCTTTCTTTGAGTTTGTTCGGTTCCGGGTAATCTACGCCGAAGGTATCGACGGTCATGGTTTTGATTCTCTGGTCCTGCAGCGGACGGTCTGCGTAGTTGGTAGCAGTTTTGGCAATTGCGTTTACCGTCTCCATGCCTTCGATGATCTTGCCGAATGCAGCGTACTCACCGTCCAGATGGGGAGAGGTCTTATGCATGATGAAAAACTGGCTGCCTGCGGAGTCCGGGATCATGGTACGCGCCATGGAAAGAACGCCTTCAGTATGTTTTAAGTCGTTTTGGAAACCGTTGGACTTGAACTCGCCTTTGATGCAGTAGCCGGGGCCGCCGCAGCCGGTTCCTTCCGGATCACCGCCCTGAATCATGAAGTTCTGGATAACGCGGTGGAAAATAACGCCGTCATAGAAATGTTTCTTGATCAGGCTGATGAAGTTGTTGACGGATTCGGGAGCAATATCGGGATAAAGCTCCGCTTTCATGATGCTGCCGTCTTCCATGGTGATAGTTACGATAGGATTTTTCTGTGCCATCATAAATACCCGCAGTCCGGTAATTCGGGCTGTTGTTTCCTTTCTGTTTATGCTGGTATCTATTGTAATAGAAAAGTTTTGGGAAGTAAAGAGATGATCAGAAAATGGACCGATCGGGATGCCGTCGTCTGGCTGTCGGATGAAAAAGAAGAGATCGAGCGCCTGGAAGCTGCCGGGCAGTGCTGTGTGTATATGATAACAGAGCAGAACCGGGATAAAGCTTCGCCGAAGACGCGGTGGTGCCTGGAGCTGGATAGTGGGCAGGACGACCTGGATGCACAGTGGCTCTACCGCGTGTGGCAGCGGCACGAAGGGATTGCGTGGAAAATTGCACGGACAAAACGTCTGATACTGCGGGAAATGACGGAGGCAGATCTGGACGCATTATATGAAATACAGTCGGGAGAAGACGATTCGCCGTTTCTGGAACCGTTGTTTGAGGACCGGGACAGGCAGCTTGCGCAGATTCGGGATGAAATCCGGTACCAGTACGGATTTTATGAATTTGGTATCTGGATAGTCGAGCTGGCAGAAAGCCATACCGTAATCGGCCGCGCCGGACTGCAGCTTAGAGACGGTTATGGAGAGCCGGAGCTTGGTTTCGTAATTGCGCCTGCGTACCGCGGACATGGTTATGCGCGGGAAGCGTGTGAAGCCGTGCTGCAGGTTGCCAGGGAAGAGCTGTTTTTTGAGACAATCCGGGCAGTTGTGCACCGGGACAATGAAAAATCCCTCAGGTTGTGCAAAAAGCTTGGTTTTATAGTGGATAACAAGGCGGAAAAAGATGAGAACCCGTGGATATTTTTGAGAAAAAGTTTAAAATAGAGACAATCTGTAGCGAACGGGCGATGCAGAGGATCAGACGGCGGATGGCAGTCCAAAGGAAAGAGGAACATCATGATACAGAAAGAGAAGCTGGTGCAGTTTTACTTCTCCCAGTATAGAGACAGCGCGATGGCGCTGAAAAAGAAAAACAATGACGGAAAAAAGACGTATGAGCAGCGGATCGGGCGTCTGATTACAGAAATGCAGCGCACGAAAACCGGAAAGCTGACGCAGCCGCATCTGGAGGAATATCACAGACAGATCCGGAATATGGCGTATTATGCGTTAAAACAGAAAAATCAGTATGCAATCATGCAGATCAGAGATATTCTAATGCCGGAGCTGGTGCGGCTGGATATCGGTACGCTGCGGGAAGAAGAGCAGGAGCTGGTGACGAGCCGGCTGCTGGAATATTTAAGAACCGAGCGTCCGGGCGAAATCTGCCAGCATCCGATGCGCAGCATTCTGAAAAATTTTGCGGAAAACGGAATCCGTTCCCAGATCATTGATATGGTTCCGCGGCGGCCGGAGATGGAATTCCCGCGCGCGCTGGAAATGAAGCGGCATTTCATTTTGCATGTAGGACCGACAAATTGCGGTAAAACCTATCAGGCGCTGCAGCGTCTGCGCACGGCGTACAAGGGCATTTATCTGGGGCCGCTGCGTCTGCTGGCGCTGGAGGTTTACGAAAAGATGCGGGAATCCGGTGTCCCCTGTACGATGCTGACGGGTGAAGAGCGGATTTATGAGGAAAATAGCAGAGTGATTTCCTCGACGGTGGAAATGCTCGATATTGATCAGGTTTATGATGTGGCAGTCATCGATGAGGCGCAGATGATCGCAGATTCCGACCGCGGACATTCCTGGACACGTGGGATTCTCGGCATTCAGTGCCCGGAAATCCATATCTGCATGAGCCCCGCGGCACAGAAGGTGGTGACACATCTCATTGAGCTGTGCGGTGATACCTTTGAAATCCGCAGTTATGAGCGGAAAACCGCGCTGGTCTGCGAAGAAGAGCCGTTTGATTTTCCGGATGATGTAAGAGCAGGAGACGCACTGATCGTCTTTACCAAGCGGGCAGTACTGGATATTGCCGGAAGACTGGAACGACAGGGGATTCGGACGAGTGTGATTTACGGCAGTCTGCCGCCGGAAATCCGCAGACGCCAGATCCGGATGTTTTCAGCCGGAGAGACACGAGTGGTCGTTTCCACAGATGCGATTGGAATGGGACTCAATTTACCTGTGCGGCGGATCGTTTTTGTGCAAACAGAGAAGTTTGACGGAAAAGAAACAAGACCGCTGAAAACAGAGGAAATCCGGCAGATCGCCGGGCGCGCGGGAAGGTTCGGGCTTTATGATACGGGCTATATCAATGCGGTCGGCAAGGAAGCGCTTTCCTATATTCGGGAACACGCGGCGATGCAGGAGGACGAAGTAGAGCATGTGACGCTCGGATTTCCTCAGGTGCTTCTGGATATGGCGGAGCCTCTGGATACCGTGCTGAAAATCTGGAAATCGGTGGAGACACCTGCTCCCTTTGAAAAGATCAGTATCGAGGAAATGCTTTTTCTGTACGAAAAAGCGTATAAAGAACGCAAGGAGATCGACGGCTTCGAGGACAAGCATCTGCTGTACCGTATGCTGACCTGTTCGATCGATATTAAAAATCGAGATATCGTTGCATTGTGGTTGTATTACTGCAAAACCTACACGGCGGATGTGGCGCTGCACTTCCCGGCACTGATGATGTGCACGGATGCGGGGCTGGTGCGCTATGAGACATTTTATAAGATGCTGGATCTGTATTATCAGTTTTCGACGAGACTGGGGAAAAATATCGACGCCGACCGGCTGGTGCGGGAGCGGGAAAAGACCGAAGAGACGATAATGCGTTATCTGGCGAAGAATAAAAAAGATTATATCGGAAAATGTCGCTACTGCGGCGCGCCGCTGCCGGTTGGAAGCACATTTATGGTGTGTGACAGATGCTACCGGGAGACGAGGCGCCGCCGGGGATAGTACAGCGTGGGGCAGACTTGCCTGAGAATTCACTGATTTTTCACAATTTTCTACTTGCCATATATGCAATGGGTGTTATAATGCATTTGTAACAAAGAAGTGGATACTTAACCAGACCCGCATAGATGACCAGGTTCGCTAAGCATTCAGATTTTGGAGGAAAAGATAAATGACTACTTTAAAAGCTGAAACAAGAGACAAGAACGTAAAAGCAAAGAGACTCAGAAGAGAAGGTTATGTAACTGGTAACGTATTTGGCAGAGAAATTACAGGTTCCATTCCGGTTAAGATCGGACAGAGAGAAGTGGAGCGCCTGTTAAAAACCAGCAATAAAGGCAGCCAGCTGATGCTGGAAGTAGATGGCAAGACCTACGACGTGCTGATCAAGGAAATTGATTATGATACCATGAAGAATCAGGTAACGGAGATTGATTTTCAGGCACTGGTAAGCAACGAAAAGGTACATTCCGTAGCAGAAGTAGTTTTGCTGAATCATGAGAAAGTGCTGGATGGAATCCTGCAGCAGAAGCTGGAAGAGATTTCCTACAAGGCATTGCCTGCAGCACTGGTAGACAGAGTAGAGATCGACGTAGAGTCGATGAAGATTGGTGATGCAGTTCTGGTAAAGGATCTTGCGATCGCATCCAATCCGGATATTGACCTGATGACAGATCCGGAAGCAGTTGTTGTCACGGTTACAAGAGCCCACAATGCTCCTGAAGAAGAAACCGAGGAAACAGATGCAGATGCAGCAGCAGATACCAAAAAGGATGCTGCAAAGAAAGAAGAAAAGTAATACAGATAAGCTGTAAAAAAAGGGGCTGTCGCACTAACGTGCGGCAGCTCATTT
>ENA-OOYR01000830-OOYR01000830.1-human-gut-metagenome-genome-assembly--contig:-NODE-830-length-16182-cov-4.878527_pt1 | contig 16182 bp, 13 predicted proteins | sample MGYA00241701_ERZ501374 | MGnify/ENA primary metagenome ERZ501374 (study PRJEB25962, sample SAMEA2042655) | human gut metagenome | biome: human gut; feature: human-associated habitat; material: faeces...
GCTCGTCAGACTTTCGCACTCACTGAACGCATTATCACCGATAGAAGTAACGCTGTCCGGAATGCTTATGTTTGTCAGGCTGCTACACTCACTGAACGCACAATCCCAGATGGATGTGACGTTGTCCGGAATCGTTATACTTTTTGCCTTACCTTCGTAATTGTACAGGACATTACGAATAATAACAAATCCATTTCGATTAACAAGTGCCTTACAGCCACTAAACGCCGATTCTCCAACGTGAGTAACGCTGTCCGGAATATTTATAATCGTCAGGTTTCTGCAACCCTCGAAGGCACCATCCCCGATGGAAGTGACGCTGTCCGGAATGCTTATACTCGTCAGTCTGTGGCAATCATAGAACGCCTTCTCCCCGATGGATGTAACCGAATCCGGGATCACCACATCCCCACCCTTCCCCGTATACTCCACCAGCTCACCATTTTCAATCCGAAAGTCGCTCATTTTCCTTTGCGCTCCTTTTCTTTTCGCTCCTTCTCCATCCAATCGTAAAATTGATGAATATTGGCGTAATAATCGTGTCCAAAACGGCTCTTCTTCTCAATCATCGGCTCAATTCGGTTCTTTATCGTGCCGTCCAAGTAGCCCTGCGCCAGTTCGTAAACCACGTTTCGATCATAAATCTTCTGGTTTACACCGACGCAGAAATGCTCGATTCGCGCAACATAGGCGCTTATCTGCTTGTACTCTTCGGAACGTGTGTTCTTCGCAATCTCCGCAATTTGCTTGGGCATGTACACGTTCAAATGATCCAGCACCTGCTCTTGCAGCCGATTGTATGCTTCCAGTGTCGCCTGTTTCCGGTCTCGGACTTTCGTCCAGATGAACGTATACAGCGTGAACCCCGCCGAAAACAAGGATACTACAAGCGCGGCAACGGATAAGGCTGTATCCATCTGCTTTTCCTCCGCGTCATTTATTGGTGATTTCAGCCATCTCCTCCACCTCTTTCCTCGTCAGCACCAGCTTCATCGCCCACACCGGCACTTCGGGAATCTCGCAGCCATCCTTCACAAACACAAACGCGGTCTTATAGGCGGGCATCCGCTCCGGGAATAAGCCGTAGCCATCCGTGAAGTAAATCAGCCCCTTCAGGTTGGCAAACTCCCCGTCCCGAATCATCTCATCCACCCGCTGGAATACCGGGCGGAAGTCCGTTCCGCCAAGCCCCTCGATGGCCATCGTTTGCAGATAGTGGTCAAACTCCTCCCGCAAGGTGATTTTGATGTCCTCCTGAATGTCCTCGTCGCACTGGATGATGTGGACGTTGATGTGGCTGAAAAAGCTCTCCGTGCTTTGCAGAATGTTGTACGTCTTCTGCAAAAACGCCTGCACCTGTTCTCCCATCACCGACCCAGACGTGTCAATCGCGATGACGAACTCGCGGATGCGCTTCACGTCCTTGTATTCCAGCGGCTCAATGAGCGGCATTCGCTTTTCGGGGAAAAGCCGCATCCCGTAGCTGTAAAACACATAGTCGAACTCATCGTCATTGATGCGCATGGCCTCGCCCATCACGGCGAATTTCTTCAGGAACGCCGTGTAGTCGTACTTTTCCCGGTTGACGGCGCGGAGATTCTGCATCATGCCGCCTGCCTCGTCGCCGCCCTGCTTGTGGAACGTCTCCAAGTCGGTCTGCATCTGCTCGGCAATGTGCTGCCAGTCCTGCAAGAGGGCGGATAGCGCCGCTTGTGCCTGCGCCGTGCTGGCATCCTCCTGCTGACCGTCGTTCGGCCGATCGTCGTCCGGCCGATCGCGCTGTGATGTACCTGATGTACCCCTCATAATTGAGTCCAACCCAGCTGCGTCATCCCTGCCGGGCAAAAATTCCGAGAAAAAGTGCAATTCAAGCGCATTGTTTGCACGAGAAATAAACCTCGTTACAGCAAGCTGTTTCTTTCTGCTTCCTCAATCATCTCGTCGGGCGATAGTCCTTCGATTCGCTTTAAGTCCGCATCTGCCTCCGGAAGAATGCGGCACGCTTCCGTGTAGTAATCTTGCAGCTGGCTGCGTGCATACTGGGCGAGTTCTGCCTTGTCGAAATCAGCGTAGGCTTTCGGATTGCAGATCAAATCGCGGTCGTTTATCTGCAAATACGGTGACTGTGCTGCTTCCTGTACGAAGCATGACACCGGCTGCGTTGCCGATGCATAGGACATGTACAGGTTTTGTTTTGCGCGGGTGACAGCAACATAGAAGAGTTTCCGCTCATCATCAAGCGTACTTTGATATTTGTCTTTGTTTTCCGCAAATGTGCCGCCCAGCACATGATAGTATTGCTTCCCGCCCAGCGTACGCGCGGGAAACTCATTTTTCGTAAGTTCAGGCAGAAAAACCGTGTGAAATTCCAGCCCTTTTGCCTTGTGAACCGTCATGATTTGCACGGCATCATTGTCGGGGGACTTCTCTTGAAAGCTGATGTACCGATATTCCTGTGCCGCTCGTTTCGCAAGAAATTTCAGCAGCATATCGACGCGCGCTGATAGCTGATAATCGCCATAGATTTCATCAAAGTCATCTAAAATTCTTTTGATTCCATCCAAACTCATTCTGCGCGCATCAAGGTCTTCCGCCGCATCATCCAAGAAGTTGATTTTCTCGCAAAATTCACACAGAATCCTGCTAAATGGCTGAAAACCACCCCGTATTCCTCGCAGGAACTTAAACCCCGTTTTGATTGCGGACGCATCAGCAAAATCCTTCCAGCATTCATTGCGTTTTGCCCTATAGTCATCGTTCAAAAACCGCAGGGTATCCACAAAGCGCTGAAAATAGTCGCCAGTGAAGAAATTTTCCGCACTATCGGCTTCATATGGGATTCCCGCACGATTCAGCGCAGGAGAAGGCTGTGCAACCAACTTTCCCTTTCTGACGAGGATTGCAATTTCGCGGTACGACACGCCCGCCCTATGCAGTTCTTCGATGCGTTCAGCGATTGCGGCAAATTCCGCTTCTTTGTCATCATACCGATTTGCTTCGATGTCTGCCTGCAGCGCGACTGCACCGGAAATCATCTTCTTCGGCAGGCGATACGCATTGTTGGCAATCACGCAATCCGCCACATCCACAATGCCCGGTGCGCAGCGGAAATTCTGCTCCAAATGCACCTGATGCACATGGGCATATCGCTGTGCGAAGGTAATCATGTTGTCCGCGTTGCTGCCTCGAAACTGGTAGATTGTCTGGTCATCGTCGCCCACGACGCAAATATTCGCACCTGCCTCCGCAATCCGAAGAATCAGCTTTTCCTGAAGATTGTTGATATCCTGATACTCATCTACAACCAAATACTGAATCTGCGAAAGACGCGCCTTGATTTGCGGATTGCTTTCCATTTGGCGCAGCGTCTCAAAAATCACCAAAGAAAAATCAATATACGCTAAGTGGAACGACCGGACGACAGAGCGGAAAAGGCGCAAGCCGATGGCGCGGTTGAATCTGGAAATAGTATTAGTTGTTGACCATGCCGGGCGCACCAAAAATCCTCCCATGCGATTCTTCTACTCGCATAGGAGGTGGCTGGGTTAATCACAGGGGCTTTCCATCGGGGAACGCCTGTCGCTTCTGTGTGGCACCATCCGAAATATATCATTAAATAGAGGGGTCACACAGGCAGATTGGATGCCTTCATCATTGATACGCCGCCCATCCCCAGCGTCGTCTTGACACCAATCCCGGCATAAGGGGCAAAGCTGTACAGCGTTGTCCACAGCGCCATCATGGGCGCAGGCAGGCGCGTTTCGACGCTAATCCGCCCCTGAAATGCAGGAAGCCACACTTGCTTCATTGGATAGCGTGTGGTGTGCAAATTGTAATCCACAATGTGAATGCCGCGCAGAAGTGCCTGAAAAGCATCTTCGTCATCCATCGCAGCTTCAGGAAAACTGACATTCCAGCGGGAGATCAGGGACTGTAAAATCAACGATTCCTGCGGGAAAATCACATAACGCTTATCCTGCTTGAACGTTGTGGGCGTTAGAAAGTGGATTGGAAAAAGCTGAACGTTTGACAGTGATTCGCTGCACTTCAACAGATGCTGGAAATTTGGGATTTCCACGGTGCTTCTTGCGGTAGCAAGCAATGTGCCGCTTCGCAGAGCAATGACGGAGAGCGCATTCAAGATAGGCGAAAATATTTCGACCATCTCGTCGGTCATGAGGTTAACCACCCATTCGCCGCGATTGGCAGCACCATTCCAAAGAATATACTGATTGATTGGACGGGTGGCTTGCTCGTGAAGCGCCGTACCAACTTCAGTCGGCACTTGTGACAACAGCCATGCGTAAAGCGGATAGGCAATCGACGCATTGAGCCCAGCTTGCTTGCTTTCCAAGCTGATTCGGTATTGTTTTATCATAGAATATCCACCTTGCATGAACCGAACGGGAATAACTCCTGATGATACAGTCCATATTTCATAGTATGCGGGGAGATGCCCAGTGCAGGGTCTTTTCCATGATGATGCGCACGGAAAGACTTGCACATGAACGCAGAAACATGCTGCAAAGCAAGCTGCTTTCCCTCATAGGGGTATGACAGCGTTTTGCTGAAAAAGCCGGCGCCGCCGCCAAGAAAGAGTGTCGACGCTGCAAGCTGATAATGCGCATGGTCAGGCACGGTAAAATGTTCAGCGTACGTTTTTTGATGGTATGCGGCAAAGGTTTGGATGGCACGCAGCAAGGATTCCTTGGTAATTCTGCCGCGCAGGATGGACTGGTCCAACGTCAGCGTAGTATGAATCAGCTGCCCCGGTGCAATGCACTCACGGCAGAGGGGCAGTTTGCGGACAGCGCCGCTGACGCTGGCATCGCACTTGCAGCTTAAACACATGGCACTGTCTGCGATGACTTGACTGTCGGAAACAGAAAGTCCGCGCAGAAGGTCTTTCTGCGGTGTATCGCGCTCAATCTGCGGATACAATTGATGGAGATAACGTGCTTCAAAAGCGCCCCTTGGCTTCTGCCAATCAAGAGGGGCTTTTTTGCTGCCATCCTGCTGAATCATGGAAAAAAGCAGGGCTGTGCGCAGCGCGCCTTTGATACTGCTGCCGGGAACGTAAACCTGATTGGCCGTGTTGCGGATAAACGGACGAATTTCCTTGCACGAATGGTTTTCATCAAGTGCATCGGCACTGCGGAAGGTGCAGCGCACAAGCGCATGCTGCTCAGCGGGAGAAAGTGCAATGCTATTGAAGAAGCGTCCTAAATCTGTGTCCGCACCAAGGCAATAGGCTTCAAAACGCTCCAGCTGATTTCGACGGAGGAGGAGGGCAAACAGCCGTTCTTCATCAATGTAGGAGATGGTATTGCCGTTCAGCATGTAAAATTTTTTCGGGATGACTTTGCCGTCCCCAATGTGGAGCAGCCCTTGCGTTGTCAGCGTCAAGTCAAAGCATTGGAGCGTTCCTGATTCAATCATGCCTTCACCCCCAGAAACATCGGCTTGGAATAGCGGTAAACGGGGTGATTGCCCGATTCGGCAACGGTGTACAAATCCCCGTGATAACGCTGCGCACAAGTTGCGCCGGCGGCAAGGTAATACTGCGTTTGCTTTTTGAATGGCTCTGCATTAAATGTGTTTGATTGGATGAAACCACTCCGGCGAATCAGCCGATACTGCGCGTGCTGCATGGTTTGTTCCAGCTCATCATCGCGCGGCAAACTGGTTGTCAGCAGCAATTGATAGGGCGCAGATGCGTCTGCCAGTGCATGTTGGAGGAATACCAGCTGGGAATCATCAGAATCGTCCAAACGAATCTGCTCTTCGACGGTAAAACGCCCGTAGCCGACGCTGGTTTTTCCGCCAATGCCGGATAAACCAAGTACCGTAAACAATTCGGCGCAATAATCCAGCTGACGCTGCTCCTTGCCGCCAATCAGCACATACAAACCGCAATCGGGAAAGAAGCGATATGCGCCCACCTGATAGGGAACGGCATCCGTTTCGTCGGACACGGCGGCCTGCGTTCTGCCTGCAAGTGTCCCGAAAGCATCCGGCTGCGGCTGATAAGAGGCTTCTCCGGCAATAGAACGCCAGAAATCAGAAAAGCTGCGAACGGGAATCCATGCAAGCTTTTTCATTGCTTTGCGGCTGCCCTGCGGCATGTCCTGTTTCTGCGGGAGACGAGAAAAAGTCCTGCAAGGCTTGGGCAGGTAGTAATCAACACCGTGCGCGGTACGATGCCACGGCATACTGTCACTGAGCAGCAATGAACCATCCGCAGCCTGCTGAAGGAGCGAATGGAGTCCATCAATGCCGTGGAGAGACAATGCAGTGTGGCAAAGTGCGGAAAAGAGCGTATCGGCATAGAAATGATCTTCTGATGTGAATAAGGAAAGCGCGGAATCGGAAGTGCCGAAGTGAGCAAGGCCATCAAATCGCAGACGAATTAGGGAATAATTCATAGTTCTCGGCCTCCTTGAAAATGTCCATCAACGTTTGGTCGGAGGTTTCATCCTGAAAATGCTGGAAAGAAAAATCGGAAAAGCCGACCCGCCCGCTGCCGCGCGAACCATGACCGCCCAGATAGTCCATCTGAAGCAGCTTCATGCCAAGCGCCAGCAGCTGCAAATCGGGGGTCAGCTCACTGGAATTTTCAATATCGTACACAATGGTGCAGCCAAACTGAACGCCTGCTGTAACGCGTTCAATTTGCCGCGGATTAGCTTGGCTGGTTTGACGGTTAATCGTGTTTTCCGCCTTTACTTCCGTCAAACTAATGCTTGCAAAATCGCTGGCATTGGATACAAAGCAGTCAGCGAACTGAAGCCGGGAACGTTTGACAGGCGCAGCGGAACCGAAAAGCCGCAGAATGGCGGAGTCGTCATCCTTGTGGTCGGGCATATGCTCAATATCCTTGCATTTGCTGCGAACAAGCAGCGTGCGGATTTTTCCCTTCAAACTGCTGCCGGGAATAATGGGCCGATTGGTGTAAGGGTCGCGAACAACCGGGCTGTCCACTGCGCCAATGGCAGAAAAGGCAGAGGAATCCCCAATATGCAATCCTGTTTTGACGGTCAAAACGCAGTGGATGATAATTTTTCCGTACATTGTTATGCTTCCCTCCCGCCGAAATATTTATGATAAGCAACCAAGGCTTCCATGTACTGCGCAAAACGAATCATCTGCTCGCGGCTGCTGCCGATGCCTTTGATATACGAAAGCAAATTCGCGCTGGTGACAAAATCCTTAATCTTGGAATCCTTGCCGGCATCGTAGACAATGCGCACGCGCAAATTCAGCAGTTTTGTGCAGCTTTCCGACTTCAGGCCGATTTCGCTGCTGCGGCTTTCTACATTATAGATATCGTTGGCAATGCTGAACCAGTTGCGCAGCTTGGATGTTGTGATGCTTCTTGAATTTGCGCTCATCAGCGTTTCTGCAAGATCAACATAGTTTGCCGGGATTGCCTTGGGTTCAACCGGAGCGGCAGGCGCAGGTGTGAAGCCGCCTCTGGATGGCTGCCGCTGATTGTTATAGCTATTGTAGTTATTGTTGTAAGCCATTTGAATCTTCCACCTTTCTGTTCAAGTAGACATATAGGTAGATGGCAGTGATGAGCTGGTCGCGCTCTTGCGGAATGGCTGCCCAGCGGTACACCGCCTTGGAGAATGCGTCGTACTGTGCGCTTTTTTCCTTATCAAAGCTGCTTGGCTTCAGGCGTGCCAGCAGATAGGCTAACCGTGCCAGATTCAGCTTGTCTGTGGATGCGAGACGAAGCAGCTGCGTGATGTTGTACAGGAAAGCCATCCTGCGCTCATCCTGCCCATCGAAAAAGGTTTTCAGCGCCTGATATTTTTCGCCCAGGACGGCGCTGGTAAAGACAGGCCACGAATAGGTGTGATGTTCCTGCGGATCAAACAAGGCAATCGCATTTTTGCCGGGCTCGTTTTTGGCGCGCTGCTCCAAGGCGGCCGTTTCTTCGGCAGCCATGCGGATGGGATATTTCGCATCGTACATCCCAATGCCTGCGCTGATGGTCAATGCGCCGGATGTATAAGCATGGAAAGCATCCGTAATCCGCGTTGCCGCGGTGATGACGTCATTCCACGCGCCCAGCAGAAACACATCGTCGCCGCCGGAATAAATGACGGCAATTTGCAGCGGCTTTTGTTCATTCTGCGTTAGCACAAGGTTCATATAGCGCTTGAAGAAGAGCGACATTTGCCGAGAAAACGCGGTCGTTCGGGAGAGTGTGACGAAATGATACCGTTTCTTCGGCAGCGGCTTTTCCTTCTGCTCAAAGCCGGAAACGAACGCTTCGCCCAGATTGTCCACATCCATGCGGCAGATGGCAAGGCGGCGAATCCCCTCGGACTGCGCCGCTAACGATGTGTTCAGATTGCTGGCATAATAATCGCACAAGTCGAGCCGTGTGCAGATCTGCGCGCCGAGAATGGTGCGATTTTTGCCATACAAGCGAATCAGCTGTCGGTCTTGCGCAATTTGCTTGGCGGCTTCGTCCTCCGTCAGCAAAAGCAGGGAAACATCCTGACCATTGCGGTCAGGCAGGGTCAAGTCGTATGTGGATGAATCGCGGGTGATGCAAAAAGCGGTATACTGCGGATTCTGCAATTTCCGCGAAATGTTCTCGAATGCGCGGCACCACGGGCAGCGATTCTCCTGCAAATTGTCCACGCGCCCGCAGACGGTGCATTCGCGCCCGGAAAGCACATCGGCAAACTGATTCAAGCGCTTGATTTGCGCAACGGAATAACGCTGCAGCTTATGCTGACTGAGGACAGCGGAAGCCTTGGCGAAAATCTCCTTGTAGGGGGATTCTTCCGCGGGGCGATTGCACAGCGCATCAGCACTGCACGGACACCATCCGTTGGCAAGGAAAAGCTGGATGCCGAACTGCGCAATCAGCCAGTCATTTGTCTTTCGGTTGACTTCACGCACTGTGGCTCTGACGGCATCCGTGTTGGGCAGCAGCAGATAACAATGACTGCCGCCGCTGTAAAGCAGATTCGCACGGCTGAGACCGCACGCATCCAGCACAAGGTCGATGTAATTCTCCATGAACAGCTCCAGAAAGAAGGAACGGCTGCGGAGTGCGCGCTGTGCGCCGCGGGTGGCGACGGTGTAAATGAACTTCTGAATACCGGAAATATCAGCGGTGTACAAAAGAAAAACGTTGGTTTTGCGGAAATCAGAGGTGGGAGACTGCAAATAGTCCCGCCAATTGTCAATCCCCTGTGCCAGCAGATATTCGCTGATGCAGGCGCTGACGGCAGCGGTGACTTTCAGATGGTCATACAGCGAAACATCCTCACTTTGCGCGCGATAGGTACTGGCAGGAACAGTGGACGTGCATTCTTCCAGCAAGGCAAGCAGCGCATTCAGCCATTCCGCGCCATAGCCGATGTGCGATAAGCCCTGCTCAAAATGGCGGAAGAGCTGCTCGTAGTCAGCCTTTGCGACGGATGCGGCGGAAACGGGGAACGGAACGCTGCCGCTTGGCTGAATAGGAGCGACAAACTGTTTGGGATGTTCGCCATTAAGATGCGAGAAAATGGACAGCAGCGGCTGTGAAGCATCATAATCCTGATTGCCCGATTCGATGCCGCGGCGGTCGATGGAGGCAGCAATCGAGTCGGCTGCACAGGTGATATAGGCGGGATGATTCACCGGCAAAGACGCCGCACGCAGTTCCTTTTCGTGATGATACTGCACACAGGCGAGGAAATTCTGCGCTTTGGGATCGGCAAAATGTGCTTTTAAGTATTCCGCGCCTGCGAACGCATGCGTGCGTTTCCCCAGTCCAGCGCGCCAGACAAGTTTGCCGATGTCATGCAGCAGACCGGCGAAGGTTGCCTGTAAAGTTAATTCGTTCAAAAAACCACCTCCGTTAACAAGAAGGAAAAGTTCACCATGAAGTATAGCAGAGAATGTGCGAATTGTCAATAAAATGGCGGAAATTTGCCGGAGAAAACATATGGACGGAGTCCCCTCGCGGGGCTAAGCTGCATCTAAAACAGTCCATTGCTAATGTGACGAGCATGTCAGTAACCGTCCCCTCGCGGGGATAAGCTGCATCCGGCATGGCGGAAACGGCTGCGAAGTACCTGTCGTAACCGTCCCCTCGCGGGGATAAGCTGCATCCTTTTGCGCGTGCGGATTTACACCACGAAACATGAGTAACCGTCCCCTCGCGGGGATAAGCTGCATCGTTTTCAAAAAGTCGATAAAAACATGTTATATTAGTAACCGTCCCCTCGCGGGGCTAAGCTGCATCGCTACTAACAATAGCCATCCACAGCGTCCAGACGGTAACCGTCCCCTCGCGGGGATAAGCTGCATCTTTGTACTCACCTTTCTTCTCCATTTAGGAGATGTAACCGTCCCCTCGCGGGGCTAAGTTGCATCGGTCTCCTGCTTGCTTCTTCGAACACGTCCCGGCGTAACCGTCCCCTCGCGGGGCTAAGCTGCATCGTCTGGAGAAGATGACAAAAATCCGTCGTTCCCCGTAACCGTCCCCTCGCGGGGCTAAGCTGCATCAGATGGACTTCGACGGAGACCATTTGATGGTTGTCTGGTAACCGTCCCCTCGCGGGGCTAAGCTGCATCCGTAAACGGCAAGTATGCCTACGTGTGCCCGGATTTGAGTAACCGTCCCCTCGCGGGGCTAAGCTGCATCAGCAAAACCCCACAAAAGAAGCTGTGCTGATAATGGAAGAATAGCACAAACAGCAGAAAAAGTCAAGCGAAAGTTCGACAAAACAACACCCAAAACTGGTCAAAACAATCTCCAAAGCGGTGCGCACCTCTGAAAAAGCTGCCGATTTAGCGCACAAAAATTAGAGGTTCGCAGCGCCCAGCTGCAAATGCGCCTTGATGTAGTCGTTGCAGCGGTCGTAAATCCTGAAAAGCGACTTGTCGCACACATCCGGGTATGCCTGTGCCAGCAGTTCGCCTAATTTCTGCACAATTTCAGCAGAACCATAGTGCTTGATGCCGAAGAAGCAATCGTGCTTGATGTCCTCTTCCAGCACGGCATGAAGCTGATGCGCGGCTGTGTTGCGCTGCGCTGTGTTGAGCGCATTGCAGGCACGAAGGAAATTCTGATGCGCGTCGGAGAGTGTATCTGTGACAAGCAGCATAGAAATGCCAAGAAAGATGCTAAAATTTTTGTAATCAAGCAGCGTTCTCTGCGCTTCGGCTTGAAGCCTTTTCATCAGTTCCGGTTGCTTGCTGTTCAGCACATCCGTCGCGACATCAATTCGACCGTTATTCTTTTTCAGATAGCCAGCAAATTCCGTCTGCATAAGCAGGGTATATAGCAGCTCCGTCAAAAACGGATTCAGCCGCAGCACAAATTCCGAATATCGCCCCAGTTTTTGCAGATTGCGCAGCAGCAGGTAGTACTCGCTTAAATCGCGGTAATGCGAATCACTTTTCATTGCCGGATACAGCGGAAAGCCTAAATCCGTCAGCTCCTTTGACAGCTTGTAGGCTTCCTCGCTTTGCAAGTTGTTTCTTGCGTTCAAATGCTGGAGCAGCGTTTGCAGCTGTTTGGGTAAATTCTGCGACATATCCAGCATGGCGTCATAGTCCTGCCGTTCCAACAGTTTCAGCAGCTGATGGCGATGGCGCTGATGTTTGATGGCAAACATTTCCGGCTCGGACGTTCTGTTGCGCCGTTCGCCTTCCGGCAGACAATCCGGCTCATCATCAAAGTTTGTTGCCAATTCGTAGTCAACGTTATATGTTTCGTTGTCCGTGCGCGACTGATCTTTTTTGTTTTGCTGCGGGCCATCAACCTGAACCCCTAACACATGGTAAGGGGAATCAACCGAAAGAAACTGCATCAGCGTTTTCATTTGGGGCGTGCCAGAACTCAGGTTCAGCAGAATGCGGCAATTCGGATTCTCTACGGCAGCAGAGGTGAAATATTCCAGCAGCGGCTCTTCGACGAGGTCAATCTTTGAAACGTCATCCAAACCGCTGTTGTGGATGATAAGTTCAGGCTGGTAAACCACACCATGCGCCGCACAGTATTCCTGCATGTGCTGGAAAGTCTTTTCAAAGCGGTGATCTTGTGCTTCCAAGTCGGCGATTTGCTGGCTGAGGAAGAGATATACTCGCTTCGGGTGATAATAGCGCATGATATGCAGAATGCCGCCGTCGCGATTGCCGCGAACAGGGTCGCTCGTTCCTGCACAGGTAAACAGAATGTCATCCATTGTAATACCTCCTAACGGTGGTGGGGAGTGTGGCATAACCTTCCCTTTGCGGAGATGCAAGGGGCTGCAGAAAAAGCAAACGCTACAATAGGAAGATAACACAGGCAGCAAGAAAAGTCAAGCATTTAGGAACCATGCGATACCAGATGTTTTCACTGCCGATTCAGGTATATGGTATTCAAACGGCTTCTCGAACTTTTCGGCGTTTGCTTTTCTCCGCACCATTTGGGACATTCCTTTGTTTTTCCCTTGTTCTTATTTTCCCTCTGTGCACTTCACTTTGCACATTTCATGTTTTTTCGTTCATCGCCCCTTTACTTTTTCTTGATGGTATGATTCGTCCATGAAATGCAAGTTTCGCGCGTCGTTCCTGCATTTCAAAATATAGAAAGGGTGAAACCCGGATGAAAAAGTGGCTGGGAGGCGCTGTTCAAGGCGGAAACCCTCGTCATGCAGGAAGCTGTCATTGCGCCGCTGTTCACCAAGGCAAATGCAAACCTGATTACTGAGGGCGTTGAGGGAATTGAATTCCATCCTGTCGCGCTGAACCGCGTGTATAAGAGTGCCGTCATCAAGTAATCAGTCGTGTGCGCTTTTAGAAGAGGCTGAGGCAATCTAAAATCGTATCGAAATCTTCAGGCAGAGCGGTTCTCTTCAGGCAGACCGCTCTGCCTCTTGTATCTGGAAACAAACGAATGAAACAGTTAGAAACCTGCCCGCCGGTGCAGGCAGCGGAATACGTCCCGGTCGCCGGGGACTTTGCGCAGTTGGAGCAGGCAGACATTGCGACCGACACCAACTATGCTTCCCAAGGCTACTGGAAGGGTGTCGCAACGCACTTTGTCCGCAACAAGCGCGCCATGATTGGGCTGATTCTGGTACTTCTGATGATTTTTCTGGCGTTCGTCGCGCCGCTTTTCAGCGGATATGCGTATGACGAAATCGTCACGGCGCTCAATGCCAAGGGACGCAAGAAGGCCGCCGTCGGCATCAGCCCGCGTGTACCTGCCATCCACGAGATGGTGACGGGCGAACCTTACGACGACATTTATGCCGATAAAACGTTTCTCTTCGGCACGGACGACCTCGGCCGCGCCCTCTGGACACGGACGTGGTACGGCGCGCGCGTATCGCTGATGATTGCCTTCGTCACCATCATCATTGATATGCTCATTGGCATGAGCTACGGGCTGTTATCCGGTTACTTCGGCGGACGTGTGGACAGCATCATGCAGCGCTTTGTCGAAATCGCCAACAGTATCCCGCGGCTGGTGATTGTATCCGTGCTGGCGATTTTTATGCCCAAAGGCATCGGTCTGGTGATTGTAACGCTGCTGCTGACCGAGTGGATTGGCATGAGCAAAATCGCCCGCGCAGAAATGCTGAAGATGAAAGAACAGGAGTATGTACTCGCCAGCCGCACACTGGGTGCAGGCAGCGCACACATCATCTTCAAGGAGATTCTGCCCAACACCATCGGCCCGATTATCACGCAGGTGATGTTTTCCATCCCGACCGCCATCTTTACCGAGGCGTTCCTGAGTTTCGTGGGCGTCGGCATCGTGTTGCCGCAATGCTCCATCGGCACGCTGATTGAGGACGGTTTCAACAACATCACTACCCTGCCGTATCAGATTATTCCGCCGATTCTGGTGCTGGCGCTGCTGATGCTGGGCTTCAACTTCATCGGCGACGGACTGCGCGAGGCGCTCGCGCCCAAGCTGGAAGACATGTGAAAGGAGAGGATTCAAGATGTCAGCAAAGACCATTCTGCAAATCAAGAATCTGGATATTTCCTTCCGCACGAACGCCGGCGTGGTACATGCCATCCGCGGCATCAATCTGGATTTGCAAAAGGGCGAAACCGTCGCCATCGTGGGCGAATCCGGTTCGGGAAAATCCGTAACGATGAAAGCCGCCGTCGGCCTGCTGGACAGCAACGCCACCATCAACAGCGGCGAAATCCTGTATACATACGATGACGGGCACGGGCAGGACAAAACCGTTGATTTGCTGAAATTGAGCAAGAAGCAGCTACGCACGGAATACAACGGTCAGCGCCTCGCGATGGTATTCCAAGACCCGATGACGAGCCTTGACCCCACGATGACCATCGGCAAACAGATTATGGAGGGCATGCTGCTGCATAAGCACATGCCGAAGGACGAGGCGCGCACGAAAGCCCTGCAGCTGCTGGAACTGGTGGGTATCACCGATGCTGAAAAACGCTTCCGCAACTATCCGCACCAGCTTTCCGGCGGTATGCGGCAGCGCGTCGTTATCGCCATTGCGCTCTCCGCCGAACCGGACATTCTCATCTGCGACGAACCCACCACCGCACTGGACGTGACAATCCAGAGCAAAATTCTCGACCTCATCAAACAGATTCAGCAGAAAATGCACCTGTCCGTCATTTACATCACGCATGACCTTGGCGTCGTCGCGAAGGTGGCGGATTATGTGAATGTGATGTACGCCGGGAAAATCGTCGAAGTGGGCAATGTGGAGGAAATCTTCTACGAGCCGCGCCATCCCTACACATGGGGGCTTTTGTCCGCCATGCCGGATTTGGAGACGGCGGATGACCGCTTGTACTCCATTCCGGGCAGTCCGCCCAACCTCCTGCATGAACCGGTCGGCGATGCCTTTGCCGCGCGCAACCGCTTCGCCATGGTCATCGACAAGAAGGCAGAACCGCCGCTGTTCAAAGTTTCCGAAACCCATTACGCCGCCACATGGCTGCTCCACCCGGACGCACCCGCCTTTGAGATGCCGAAGGAATTGAAGGAGCGCCTTGAACGGGCGAAGAAGGAGGCTGCCAAGTATCTATGAGCGAGCCGCTATTGAAAGTAGAAAATCTTGTTCAGCACTTCCCTGTCTCCCGCACCTACACGGTCAAGGCCGTCAACGGCGTGTCCTTCAACATCTATCCGGGCGAAACCTACGGGCTGGTCGGCGAATCCGGCTCCGGCAAGACGACCATCGGGCGCAGCATCATCCGCCTTTACAACCCGACGGACGGTCGCATCACCTTCAACGGCAAGGTGATTTCCGGCGCGCTTGACCGCGACACGCGCAGTATGCTCCGCTCGGATATGCTGGCGGCATTCCCGCGCGGCCTGCGGCAGTATGCAGATGATTTTCCAAGACCCGATGGCGAGTCTGAATCCGCGCAAGAAGGTCGGCGACATCATCAGCGAAGGCATGGACATCCACCACCGCTTCGCCAATCGGCAGGAGCGCGAGGAGAAAATCAGCGAAATGCTTAAGAAAGTCGGACTTTCGCCGGAGCACGCTGCCCGCTATCCGCACCAGTTTTCCGGCGGTCAGCGTCAGCGCGTCGGCATTGCCCGCGCCCTGATTATGAACCCCAAGCTGATTATCGCTGACGAGTGCATTTCCGCATTGGATGTGTCGATTCAGGCGCAGGTGGTCAACCTGATGAAGGACATTCAGGAGGAAACGCAGTGCGCCTACTTGTTTATCGCACATGATTTGAGCATGGTGAAGTACATATCCGACCGCATCGGCGTGCTGCATTTGGGCTACATGGTGGAATCCGGTACGAAGGAGGAGATTTTCTCCCACCCGGTTCATCCGTACACCAAGAGCCTGCTGTCCGCCATCCCCCACCCCAATCCCGTGGTGGAAAAGCACCGCGTCGCCCTAACCTACAACTACGCCACCAGCGGCATTGATTACGCCAAAGGAACGGAACATTCCGTCGGCGGCTCACACACCGTGCTGGCAACGGATGAAGAGTTTGACGCGTGGACGAAATAACGTGCCATCGCCTGAACATGCCATTTTGCATTCACAAAAACAGCAGCAGAGACGCTTGTCGCCCTGCTGCTGTTTTAATTTTGGCATTATTCTATCCCATTCACCACATGCGCCGGCCGTTTTCCCGCCAGCGCATCCGCAATCTGCCGTGCGCACCCCTCCGCCATCCGCTGCCTTGTCTCCTGCGTGTTCG
>ENA-OOYR01000838-OOYR01000838.1-human-gut-metagenome-genome-assembly--contig:-NODE-838-length-16000-cov-1.775415_pt1 | contig 16000 bp, 12 predicted proteins | sample MGYA00241701_ERZ501374 | MGnify/ENA primary metagenome ERZ501374 (study PRJEB25962, sample SAMEA2042655) | human gut metagenome | biome: human gut; feature: human-associated habitat; material: faeces...
GCTGCGGCCGTTGCCGATTACGCACCCGAGACGATAGCAGACAAAAAAATCAAGAGAGAAACAACAGGTATAGATTGCATACGCTTAGTTAAAAATCCCGACATAGCAAAGACGTTAGGTGAAACAAAACGCCCTGAGCAACGTGTTGTCGGCTTCGCTCTCGAAACAAACGATGCCGATGCAAATGCCATGGCCAAATTACGCCTTAAACAGTTGGATGCCATTGTCCTTAACAGCCTGACCAATCCAGGCACATGCTTTGGAGTCGACAACAACCAAGTAACTGTTATGACGCAGGACGGTACAATACTGCAAACCGAAGTCGAAAACAAAGCTATCATAGCAGATAAAATACTTACAGCGCTTAAAAAGCTATTCAGAAATTAATTAGACGCAAGTATATGAAGTTGTTCTCCACACGTTTAATTATTCCTGTCATAGTGTTGGCCATAAGTATGGCCAACACCATAAGCGGATATGCCCAAGAACTCAACTGCAAAGTAGAAATAAACTCCTCGCAGGTCCAAGGGACAAACAAATCCATGTTTACGACATTGGAACAGGCTATAAACGAGTACATGAACACCAATGACTTCACCAATGCCAAATTTGCCGTAAACGAAAAAATCGACTGCCGACTGTTCTTCACAATAAAAGATGTAAATGACAACGTTTTCACCGGCGACCTTCAAGTGCAATCCACACGTCCGGTATACAACTCCTCATATACGACCACTATATTAAACTTTAAAGACACAAAAATCGAATTCACATATCAGGAAAATGAACCATTGGTGTTTTCGAAAAACTCGATGGAAAGCCAGTTGACCGCCATACTCAACTTCTACGCCTACTTGATTATTGCCATGGATTCGGATACATTTGAAAGCAGAGGTGGTCAAGCATTATACGACCAATTGCAACAGATTGTTCAGTGGGCACAATCTTCGGGCGAGACTGGGTGGAAAGCCTTTGAAGACACCAAAAACCGTAGTGCCGTATTGGCTGCACTAACAGACCAAAAAACCTCTTGCTTCAGAGACTTACTTTATGCATACCATCGTCGTGGTTTGGACGAAATGGCAACGTCTCCGGACAAAGGCAGAGCCAATATTACCGCATCTTTGGATAATTTACAAAAGGCTTTCGATGTAGCTCCGATGTCCGTCGGACTCTCTATGTTCAAAGATGCAAAGCTTGACGAATTGGTTAATGTCTATTCAAAGGCTTCGACAGAAGAGCGCACCAAGGTCTACGAGATACTGCAGAACATATATCCAACAGAACAAAGCCGTCTCGACAAAATCAAGAATCCGCCGACAAAAAAATGATAGGGCATCTACATATATCAAATTATGCGCTTATCTCATCCTTGGACCTAAATTTTGGCCCGGGGATGAACATCATTACAGGCGAAACCGGAGCCGGCAAGTCGATAATTTTGGGCGCATTGGGCCTTGTAATGGGAATGCGAAGTGACAGTAAGGCAGTACGCACAGGAGCTACAAAGGCGGTTATCGAAGTTGAATTCGACATTACCGGACTTGTCGAAGTCTCGACATGGCTCGACAAAAATATTGAAGACAACCCTTCGGGCGTATGCATTATGCGCCGAGAGATCTCGGCTAAGGGCAATTCGCGTGCATTCATAAATGACACGCCAACAACACTTGACCAAATGCAAACGTTGTCATCAATGTTGTTGGACGTGCATACCCAGCATCAAAATCTATCATTGTCAGACAATCGTTACCAACTATCTGTGATAGACTCTGTTGCCGGGACAAACAATGTATTAAAACAGTATCAAGAAGCATATCATACATATCGACAAGCTTTGGATGAATATGCCCGTGTCCGAGACACCGCCGAGCGCTACAGGGCAGACGAAGAGTACATTGCCTACCAGCTTGAGCAGATCAACGAACTCGGACTTGTGCCACACGAACAAGAAGATTTGGAACGTGAACGCGATCGTGCCGCTAATGCCACTACAACGAGAGAGCATCTCGAGGCGACCAACAATAGTCTAAATACCGGTGATGGAGGGATTATAGCAGCATTGACAACAGCTATAGAACATTTAGGCCATCTACAAGAGAACTATGATGATGCTTCAGACCTCGCGTCCAGACTTATGGGAGTACGGACCGAAATAAACGACATTGCAGATACCGTGGCCGATCATCTTGCCGCCATGACGGTCGACACAATGCCACTGGAGGAAATAGAAGACAGACTATCAAAGATATATTCGCTGGAAACGCGCCATAATGTCGAAACGTCCGACATGCTGATAGAGCGTGCGAAACAATTGCAGGAACGCATAGATATCATACATGACAGCAATGGCACACTCGCACATCTTGAAAACAACGCCAAGCAGGCCAAGAAGCAGGCTGTAATTATCGCACGTCAATTAACAAAGATGCGAACCGAGTCAGCCTTAAAATTCGGTGAAACACTTGTTGAATTAGCCCGACCATTAGGTCTATCCAACCTTAGATGCGATATCCTGATATCCAAAAGCAAGTTGACACCTTTGGGCATGGATCAGATAGACTTTCGTTTTGCCTTTAACAAAAACCAACCACTGATGTCGGTAGGCAAGACAGCGTCAGGCGGCGAAATATCACGATTGATATTGGCAATAAAAGCCATAGTGAGTGAATATGCCAATATGCCGACTTTGATTTTTGACGAAGTGGACACCGGTGTGTCGGGAGAAATCGCGACACGTATGGGAAGAATGATGGAAAAGATTTCGAGGCATACGCAGATCATTGTCATAACGCATTTGCCGCAAGTCGCATCACAACCCGGGAGACACTTCTGCGTTTACAAAGAAGACGATGAGACATCAACAAATACGAATGTAAAACAACTGACGGAAAAAGAGCGCATAGACGAAATAGCCAAAATGCTTGGTGCCGGCGCGGGAGATAATGCTGCACACAATAATGCTGTCAGTCTTATAGAAAGCAACAAAACGGCTTGACAAACAGCCACGATATAACATGGAACAAGATAATTACATATACGGACTTAGAGCAATAATCGAGGCAGTAGAGGCCGGCAAACAGATAGACAAGGTGCTTCTAAAGAAAGACCTGCAAGGAGAATTAGCCGGAGAGCTTCTTGACGTATTACGCCAATACCGCATTCTTACCATGCGTGTCCCGGTAGAGCGAATCAATCGTATCACGCGTAAAAACCATCAAGGAGCTTTGGCCATTCTGTCGGCCATAGAGTATAGCCGTGTGGGAATTATTGTCCCCGAGTTGTACGAACTGGGTCGTCTACCATTGATGATAGCCTTAGACGGAGTCACAGATGTGCGCAATTTCGGCGCAATTGCGCGTACCGCCGAATGTTGTGGCGTTGATGCAATCATCATACCCGAGCGAGGCAGTGTGTCTGTCGGCGCAGATGCAGTAAAGACATCTGCCGGCGCGTTGCTTCGAATGCCGGTTTGTCGTGAGCGTAATATGGCCAGCGCCATCAAATTCTTGCGAGACAACGGATACCGCGCAGTTGCTGTATCAGAGAAAGTTGAAGTGAACTACACCGAGATAGACTATACAGTCCCCACAGTATTTGTCATGGGCGCAGAAGATGTCGGCATTTCTGCAGAAGTCATGCGTGAATGTGATACTATTTGGCCAAATACAATCCCTAAATGTATCCGTAGCTGCAGGCATAATGATGTACGAAGCTGTGCGTCAGCGCCTCAAATCGGATATGGAAGTGCTGTAATGGTCTTTTTGCTGCGGCTAAAAGCCAAAGATGCGGATTGAATTGTGTGATGTAGTATCGGCAACGCATTTAATATCTGAGCCTATTGCAGAAGCAACACTTGCCGCTGTTGCTACAATATATGCGCTCTCGTTACGCCGCCCGCGATATGGCACCGGCGCGAGATAAGGCGAATCGGTCTCGAGAACAATGTTCTCCGGCCAAATTGCCGACAGAATGTCAACGATGTTGTTATGCTTAAATGTTACGATGCCGTTGATACCAAAGACTGCATTGTAGTTGCAAAGTATGCGTTCTACATCGTGAACTGTTCCGGCAAAACTATGAAAGACAAAAGACAGGCCCTTATAGTCTTGTAAGACTTCAAGCAATTGGTCAAGTCCGTCACGGCAATGAAGTATTACAGGTAACCCATAACGTTCGGCCCAATCCAGTTGAATGTCTAAAATCTGCATCTGTTGACGTTCGAATGTCTTATCCCAATATAGATCTATACCAACTTCACCCACAGCGATATATCCTCCATTGGTTAGCTCTGCAGCTACGCGAGCCAAATCATCATCCAATGTTTCCAATACGATTTCGGTAGGATGCAGTCCCATAGCCATGCGTATATTATCAGGAAAGCGTGCAGCCAAAGCTTTCATGGGTTCAATAGTAGATACATTGACATTCGGAAAGATCATACGCAACACACCTGTGTCAATAGCCCGTTGAGTCACACCATAGCATCCATCTGCATTTGTATCCATTAGAAAATCGTCAAGATACAGATGCGTATGCGTGTCCGTAAGATGCACTTCCGATGGTAATGGGGCAGGAGGCGCTACTAATTTTTTGCTCATGCTTGGCGTTGGCTTAGGTCAGTGGCAAGAGACCTGAAATAGTCAGAATGGACATTGCCAAGAGCCATACGATCCAATGCGCTTATGGCGCGTTGTGCGTATACATCAACAAGTTGCTGACACTTAACATCCAAATCCAAACTGCGATATATGGACTTAACCGACTCTATTTTTTCCGCATCATCCGTTTTTGCGTCTAAGGCAGAGCAGATATCCTCGCGATTACCTTGTTCCAAAGCGGAAATTAGAAGCCAAGTCTTTTTCTTATTGAGGATATCGCCACCTATTTGTTTGCCAAATAAAACCGGGTCTCCGAAGGTGTCGAGTAAGTCGTCTCTTAGCTGGAATGCCAAACCTAAATTGTCGCCAAAGTCATAAGCAGCCTTACATGCATAGTCTGAGGCCTTGCCCAACATAGCGCCGATACGGCACGCGCATCCGAGCAATACAGATGTCTTAAGGCGTATCATACGAATATACTCGTCAACGGATACATCATCTCGATCCTCGAATTCCATATCAAGTTGTTGCCCTTGGTATATCTCAAGAGCCGTTTTTGTGAACAATTCGAATATGCATCGGCCTGTATCCCCGGGCATACTATTCATATATCCGGAAGCAATAGTAAGCATTGCATCACCGGAGAGGATGGCAACATTGTCATTCCATCGTCGATGAACCGAGGGGCGGCCACGTCGCACATCGGCGTTATCCATGATGTCATCATGTAGTAGTGTAAAGTTATGGAATAACTCTATACCAATAGCGGAGTCAATAGCATCCATTGCATCGGCACCACAAGCCATGGCCATTCGAAGAAGTAGAGTGGGGCGCAGTCGTTTGCCTCCGGACTCTATGGTGTAGTCTATAGGTGCGAACAACGCAGATGCTTCGGTCGGGTATGGTATATTGAACAAACGTTCGTTAAAAGCGTCAATGACGCGATCAAAATCTTGTGAGCCCGGACGGCAAATCCCGGTCGGACGGTCGTTCTCAAGTGTCGGCATATATATTTTTGCTTAGTTTTTTTGAATCTTAGTTATATGTGCGTTTAATCGTTGCTGCAAATTGGTCTTTACCCGATTGGTCCAACAATTCCATTATGCGTTGAACAAGCACGTTATCACCATCTTCAAGATACTGAGCTATCTTATAAGGCGGTAGCGTGGCGACAATCCAATGTGCTTTCTCATCCATGTCCATAGCGTCAAAACGACGTTTTATAGCCGCCATAAGCTCTGATACAGTTGCTGTGTCTCCACTTTCGGAGATAAAGTTAAACATGGCATGAGACAAATCTACGGAATGATAGGCAAAAATACTATCGGCAATCTCGTCGACTGCATGTGTCGCATACAATGCCATTGCTCGTACGCTCATAGACGAATCGTTGAATAGCCCGTAAACATCATTGCGGAAGCAGTCGTCATAATCGGACAGCATGTTTGCTCGGAATGTACGAATGTCCGCATATGAGCCTTTAATTGCTAATGCGTAAACGGAGTCGGCCGCGTCATTCGGGGCTAAACCATTAGCATTAGAACAAGACAACATGGGACACCATGCCGATATGACTATTACGGCTAAATATAAATATGTGTTCAATGACATAAGGCGTTTTGGCTGTCGCTTTTGGTGAAATATATGTAAAGATACTAACAATTATTGAATATCATTTGGGGATAGCATTTTTTTTTTGTACTTTCGCTTTGTATTTCTGCTCAAGAGGTCGAAATACATATAATGTTTTTTGCATAATTTATGACCGCAATTATATATAGATTAGCAAATTATGCGATAGGAATGGCGCTTTTGGCTGTGCCCGTATCGGTTATGGCGCAGTCCATCGGCATTGCAGGCGAAAAAAGTGCATCCATTGGCATATACATAAAAGACCTTCGTTCAAACAAAACCATAGTCGCAAAGGATATTGAACGAGGTTATATCCCAGCAAGTGTAACCAAGGCCGTGACAACCGCATCGGCCATGACATTGCTTTCGGAAGACTATCGTTTTGAAACAATAGCAAGACTTAGAGGAGCTCAATCGAGTTCGCCGGCGGTATGGAATGGAGACATAGAAATCATCGCATCGGGAGACCCGACCCTTGATTCGGACAATTTCTCGGACAATAGAGGATTGGTCGATTCTATTGTTTCTTCGCTCAAGTCAATGGGTATTGTCCGGGTGACCGGCTCAATACGCCTTATAGATGAAGACGTTCCACAGCAGGGCCCGGTTGAGAAATGGGAAATTGACGATGTCGCTTATACATATGGGGCCGGATGGTATATGTTTAACTGGGAAGACAACATTTACCGACTGAATACTACCACACGCGAGACTACGCCGTATATGCCGAATTTAACCATAAAAAAAAATAAAAGCAAACAGGGCACTCGCATTATACGTGGCTTCGGCTCTAATGTCTTGAGCGTGTATACGCCTTCGACGTCAAAAAACAATTACATATTCTCAACCATGCCTTATCCGTGGATTGCCTTTGAATATTCATTACGCAAATCCCTGACGGATGCCGGCATCGAAGTAGGACATAAATGTAAATGTGACGATAACGACGACAAAGATGATGTCGAGACCATATATTCCCGTTTCTCGCCACCAAGGGACTCTGTATTGGGTTCGTTGATGCGCCGTAGTGACAATATGTACGCAGAAGGTATCTTGCGCAGCTTTGCTCCGGCCGAAGATCGTTCCGAAGCCCTTGCCAAGGAAATGGAGCTATGGAAACAACGCGGCATTGACATGCAATATACCAGAATATGGGATGGAAGCGGACTGACGCGTGCCAATCGACTGTCCCCATTGACTTTGGGCAATATATTGGAATATATGGCACAACATAAAGATTCGACAAAATATATTAAGCTTTTTCCTGTATCAGGCGTAAGCGGAACTATGAAATCGTTTATGGACGAAGCACCATATAAGGGACGACTTGCATTCAAAACCGGTAGTGTAAACGGTGTGCAGTGCTATGCCGGATACGTGATAGATAATATTGAGTCATGCCATCCCTCGCATGTAGTTGTAATAATGGTCAACAACTTTTATTGCACAAGGAAGCAATTGAAAAAAGCTTTACAAAAATATCTATTGAAGCAGTTGAACGAGATAATATAATACCGCAGACGATATGAAGCAAATGATTAATGCACTATTAAAGTGTAATATTGAGATCGAAGGACTTTTAAGAGTTATCGAAAGCCGTGACTCAAAATATGCAAGAGATGTACTATCCGAAAAGATAGAAGTCTTCAATACATTGTATGCGACCATGAGCCGGTCATACCCTGTAAGTGTTGAGGATGTACCGATTGAGACAGAAGAAACACTAATTCAATCGACAGAAGAAACACCCCAAAGCTCGGCCTATGAACCGGAAGCGTGCCAATATGCGAAGGACAACGATACAGACATTGCAGCTGCACCATTGCAAGTTTCGGCGCGACAGGAATTGGATGCGACGGACAACAAAACCCCAATAGAGGAAAATCAGACGCAAACGAAAGCCTCCTTGACTCCGGAGTCACCTCAAACTGAGCCAAACGTTTCTGTCGCGGAACGTGACGACTCGCTACGTATGGATGAATTGTTGTCCAGACGTGAAGCACAAGATTTAAGAAGGGCATTCACGTTGAATGACAAATTCCGCTATCGTCGCGAATTGTTTGATTCAAATGACGCACTGTTTGCTGATACACTGAATACACTCTCAGCCATGCATAGTCTTGACGAAGCTTTGGATTATCTATATAAAGATATGGGATGGGATCCGGGAGATGATAATGTAAAAGATTTTGTGGCCACGATAACCAATCATTTCAACGCGATAAAATGACAACCGGAGTACTATATATAGTTCCAACGCCGGTTGGTAACCTCGGGGATATGACTCCGCGTGCAATATCAGTGCTTAAGGCGGTTTCACTGATTTTGTGTGAAGACACTCGCACAAGCACGCCCTTGCTCAAACACTTCGGAATTACCACACAAGTGTCAAGTCACCACAAATTCAACGAACACCAGAGTGTGGATGGCGTCATCGCTCTTCTACAGCGAGGCGAAGATGTGGCCTTGATATCCGACGCAGGCACTCCCGGTATTTCTGACCCGGGCTTTATGCTGTCGCGCGAATGCCGCAGGAATGGCATAATAGTTCAAACGCTTCCCGGGGCCACAGCATTTGTGCCGGCGTTAGTCAATTCGGGTCTGCCGTGCGATCGTTTCATTTTCGAGGGTTTTCTCCCTACTAAAAAAGGGCGAAAGACACGACTCGCCGAAATCTCAGAGTCTCCTGTATCCATAATTATATACGAATCTCCGTTGAGGCTTGTCAAGACACTTGAGCAACTTGCTGAGTATTGCGGCGGTGAACGAGAGGCTTCGGTTTCTCGCGAGATATCTAAAATATACGAAAGTACAATACGTGGAACGCTTGACGAACTAGTGAAGCATTATACATTAAATACCCCCAAAGGTGAAATTGTAGTTATTGTGGCTCCGGCTGTTAAAAACAATACAGCAGGCTCACACCGGAACAAGTACAAAGATGTTCCTGCGAACAATGGCAGAAAAAGCAATCAAATGTAAATATAGTATTAATCAACAAAAAACTTGTTAGCTATGAAACGTATCAAAACATTCGCGGTGGCAGCAATAGCCGTAATGCTGGCTGCATCAGGATGCTCCAAGACACCGCAAGTAAGCGAAGACAATGCAGAAGCATTGAAAGAGGCTACGAAAGAGGAACTGGAACAGGCTGTATCGGACCGGGATGAGTTGCTGTCCTTGGTCAATGACATCTCGGACGGTTTGAATCAAATCAAGACATTGGAAGGCATTGTTGCCGTCGGAAAGGCAGAAACACCAAATCAAAAGCAGCAAATACGTCAGGACATCGCATCAATACAGGAAGCGTTGGAACAGCGCAAACAGCGCCTTGAGGAGCTGGAAAAAAAGCTCTCCTCCTCAAAGATGTATACCAACAAGCTCCAGTCTACCATCACATCGCTCAAGAATCAAATAGAAGAACAGCGTAAGGAAATTGAGCGTCTGACAGGCGAGCTCACATCGGCAAATGAGCGTATAGGCGTCTTAGGCAATCAGGTGGACTCGCTGACCACAACAGTGGCCGGTGTAACCGATCAGAGAGATGAAGCTCGCCGCCAAGCCACGGACCTCACCAACGAGCTCAACTTCTGCTACTATGCAATCGGCAGCGACAAAGAGCTGAAAGAGCATAATATAGTTCAGGGCGGAGGCTTCTTGCGAAAAAGCAAACTTATGGAAGGTGAATTTGACCAAGCATTCTTCACCAAGTCTGACAAAAGAAGCTTGACTCGCATACCGCTGTATGCTAAAAAGGCCGAAGTGCTTACCAAACAACCCAAAGATTCGTATGTAATAGAAGACGAAAATGGTAACAAAGTACTTCGAATTACAAATGCCGAAAAATTCTGGAAGACCACAAACTACCTTGTAGTAAAGATAAAGTAATCAATCTTTCATCCAAGACAAGGGGGCTGTGTCAAAATGGGCACAGCCCCTTTGTCTCACAAGGTTACATGCTTTTGCGTATAGGCTAAGTACATGACAAAAATTTGAAAACATCGAATTTCGGCTTGCAGAGAGATCTGAGTAGTTCGTTTGCGATTTCTTCCAGGCCGCACGCGCCTCAAATTGGAATCACGTTCAACGCTCGTAGGCATCGCCGATGCTATCTTGTGCAGACTGACAGTCTGTACAATGCAAAGAGCGTGAAGAGCAAACGTAAGCAATTTTATGCGAGACAAATTCATCACCAGGCCAAGATGCTCTTGCATAATTGGGATGATTTGATTAACTTTGTCGCAGTCTTTGGGGGTTGTCGTAACTTTCATAGACAAAGCGGTAAAACATTTCTTTAAAGCGACAAATTCTCAGGGGCTTTTACAAGAAATAAGTAATTATAAATCAATGATATAGCTGACAAATTTTAATTTTTGTCAGCTACTATAAAGTTAATGCGTGAATTCAATTCAACCAATTTCCGAATCGAACAATGACTAAGAGTATGATAATATCAAAAGACAACTTCGTAACGGATAACATGACCAATACGGTTTGTTATTCCAGTCGTCTTCCAAAAGAGAGCAGCGGTTTGGGTAAAAAGTTTAGAGAAGAGCTTTATGGCGCTTTGAAGGAGTCTGTCAAAACCTTTAAGCACTATGACCTTTATAAAACTCGTGACATCTGGTCAAGAGATTACATGCCAGTACAGTTGACTAAAGATCTATTTCTGAACTACACCTATAACCCGGATTATCTAAGAGACCAGAAGAAATACATTACTAACTGGTCGAAGCACAAAGTCCATACCAAGACAAAGGAACTGAAACTTGAGGTTGTTACAATCCCTCTTGTTCTTGATGGAGGCAATGTGATCAAAGCTATCGACAAGTTTGGTAAGCCAACAATCATCATGTGTAGCAAAGTTTTGAATGAGAACAATCTATCCAAAGAGGAGCTTACAGATTTGTGGAACCAATTCTTTGATAATCAGATTCGTCTTATTCTGATCGAATGGGAAGGAAAAGATGAAAACCCGATTGGACATGCCGATGGAATGGTTAGATATATCACTGAAGGAAAAGTTCTGATTACAAATTACTGTGATTTGGACGATGAAGAACGTCTGAGTGAGCCACTGAAAGAATACTTTGATATTGAACGTCTGCACTTTGGAGATGTTGAAGGAATCAAAGGTACAGAGATGTGGAGCCTCTTGATATCTAAAAGCTGGGGATACATTAATTTCCTACAAGTTGGGAAACATATCATTGTACCCAAATTAGAATGGGAAGAACTCAATAGGATAGCTGTTCAACAGATTCAGAAAGCGTTCGGTGCTTCTTATAAAGTTGAGCTTATTGATTGTGATATGACTCAAATTCTAGAGAATCCCGATGTGAACAATGTGAACACTAATAGTGGCGGTGGTCTAAACTGTCTGACATGGACATTGTTAAGTTCAGAATAGTATATTAAAGTCCCCTTAAAATAGGTAAAAGCACTTTGATTTTATTGGTATTTAGCTCGCTGTAAAGGTTTAACAAGAGATCGGATTTGATTTTGTATCTTTGGGTAAACAATCAGTACCCCATGTACAACATCTAATATATCTTGCCCAAGTGGTGGCTTTTTTAGACCGGAACAAATTCAATCAAATCATTCCAAATAACTGCGGCGACTGATATGTCAAACATTTACTTGCTAAAACCAGCTCCAGGCGATGATGTTCGGACAGTTGTGCAATCGTTCAAGCTTAAGCCTCATCACCATTATTGATCTATAAGCTCCCAAAAATGACATCTTCAACCTTGTCGACAAGTACATGCCTTTGACTCTAACAGTAAATCTATGCCTCTCCGTGTTTTGGTCGACGAAGTTCCGCAAACGGAAGAAATAGCAAAAACATGTGACGGATTTATAAAGATGGTTATTTTGTGTCGCTTAGGGTAAATAGTTTTTTATTCGGGCTTAAAGACTTCAAAAGTCTTATCATTATAATAGACTATGATTGAATCGATGCGTTGCGATGCTTTAATTGCTGATGTATTCGATACCGTATCGATATGTTTGTTAGTTTGAGATGCAGAATTGTCAGTTAGATTTTGCTGTTTTTGGGGAGGAACGGATGAATGCTCATTAGACGACACCTTCGTGGAGTGATTGGACAGATTAATCTCTCGCAAATATGTTGCAGTGTTTTTTAGGTCGTCGATGACGCCCTCACACGCACTTTCACTATCTGTTAACGAGTTTTTATCTTGGCTATATGACATATTATTTTGTGTATCAAATAGTGTAGGTGCACTATCGGAAATTTTCGATTTTTCATGAGACATGGTTTGCTCACTGCGGGAGGTTGCAACAAATGGTGATGTCTCTCCAAACATAAGCCACATTAGATCAAGATCGGGGAAAGCATAGTGAAGTTTTCCCAAAAACTCGTTACTGATTTTTTTGTTTCGACCGCTTAATATCTGAGACGCCGAAGGGCGCGGTATGCCAAGCAAATCGGCAAACTGAGATGATGACAGCCCGCGTTGACTGACAAATTCATTTAATCGGGTGATTATATCCATTTTGAATGATCTTAGCTGATTATTTTGCAAATTTAATAATAAATCTGAATTTACAAAAGTAAATTAATCAACGTATTTGCATATGTACAAATGCAAACATAGCGATTTGCATTTGCGACAACAACTGTGTGCGTTTGCATTGCAGATGCATAGGGTGTATGGACAACTGCAAATAGGGTAGGTGAGCGGAGCATGCCTTTTATTACACTTTTAATCTAAATCGATACATGTAATTTACTGAGCCATAATAGAATACCATAAACAATATATCATTATTAAACTGAAGCAAGCCGATGTCGCTAAATAAATCAACTTATAATTTAAAAAGCATAATTAAGTGCCATGATTTTTAGCAGCTTGTCTAAAGTGTTAATTTTAATAAATCAATAAACCGGGGGCTTTATCAGAACATATGCATAAGCATTAAATAAGTTAGCAAATATTATAATGTATCAGTGATTAAAATTAGTTTGACGTGTTTGCATACGCAAAAACATGCGTTTCGGCTCTAAGGTTTTGATGTAATTGCAACATTGGATGAAGCATAAGAATTAAACAGAAAATATAATTCAAAATATCGATTTGACGATCGATGCATTATTCGATGTCATCTAATTCAAACATGAGTTTTCGAAATTTTGAAAATACATTAAGTCAGAATAGTCATTCTATTTGATTTGGATTCACGATAGACATCGGCAATAGCGTATTATCCAATAGATATTATTCTCGGCCAACACATGCGACTTAACATAATACGGATTATCAAACATTTTTTCCGTACTACCAGACGCATCATCGGCAATCTGCGAGCCACAGTAATGGAGGGCAGCTTCGGCAATCAGAAATTACACTTCGGGCTTGGTGTTATCGCCGCTCGCAACAGCCGCAGCGAGACATTGCTCCTCTTCTTCGGCATACACTTGGCCAACGCCTCAATACTTGCCGCCCGACAACTTGCAAGTAAAGAAAAAACTCGAGCGAAAGGAGTCAGGGCATGATTAAATCTGACCGATTTTTCCCTTCTTCCGGCGACATGTCGGAACGCTTAATCATACCCTGTCCGCAAGAAAACGGTGCCCCCCCCTCCCAAATTGCCGTTTTTCGAATCTAAGGCGACAGTCGAGCCAAAAATATTAAATATGGTCAATTGAGGACAATCTCAACCAGCCCATTAACTGAATACCCCTACTTAACACAAACACGTCTATCTGAGATATTCTCCTATTGCTTTAATTAGCATGAAATAAAATGGTTTTCATTGGTTGATAATCATGTTTGATAGACATCTTTTCGAATAAAGAGTATATACCACAAAAGTAATAACAACTGAAAACATACTACAATCGAATACCCTCCCTACCCTTATTACAACAGCTGTGGCACGGAGTTTGCTTATATCCAAATACAACCAATAACGAAACAAAAAACACTAATGATATGCAAAAAGGGACAATTGGAGTGACTACGGAGAATATATTCCCTGTAATCAAAAAATTTCTTTATAGCGACCACGAGATATTTCTTCGTGAGATGATTTCAAACGCTGTTGACGCCACCCAAAAACTAAAAGCATTGTCTTCTATAGGAGAATTCAAGGGCGAGACAGGAGTCTTAGATGTCCGTGTATCCATAGACAAAGAAGCCGGGACACTCACTATCAGCGACCGCGGCATCGGCATGACTGCTGACGACATCGACAAATATATTAACCAAATAGCTTTTTCCGGAGCAGAAGAATTCCTGAAAAAGTATAAGGATTCGGCCGCAACAATCATCGGGCATTTTGGCTTGGGGTTTTATTCGGCTTTTATGGTTTCTAAAAAAGTAGCCATCGTTTCATTGTCATACAAGGAAGGCGCCAAGGCTGTTAGATGGGAATGCGATGGCTCGCCAGAGTATACTATGGTGGATGCCGACAAAGCAAAGAGAGGCACCGACATCGTCCTATACATAGATGATGACGACAAGGAATTCCTTGAACAAACTCGCGTAGAAGCTTTGCTTAAGAAATATTGTCGTTTCTTGCCGATTCCAGTAATCTTTGGCAAAGAACAGGAGTGGAAGGATGGCAAAATGGTTGATACAGATCGTGACCATGTCATAAATAATACCGAACCGAGCTGGATAAAGAAGCCGTCAGAACTCACCGACAAAGATTACCTTGCTTTCTATCATGAACTGTATCCGGGACAAGACGATCCTTTGTTTTGGATACACCTCAATGTGGACTATCCGTTCACTCTGACAGGAATATTGTTCTTCCCTAAACTCAAAAATAACTTTGAGATCACCAAGAACCGCATCCAGCTATATTCCAATCAGGTATATGTGACAGACTCTGTTGAGGGTGTCGTTCCGGACTTTATGATGCTTTTACAAGGTGTCATCGACTCCCCAGATATTCCGCTGAATGTCTCGCGCAGCTACCTGCAGTCAGATGGCGCTGTTAAGAAAATATCATCGTATATAACTAAAAAAGTGTCCTCGCGCTTGGAAGACATATTCCGCAAAGATCGAGCCGACTTTGAGAAGAAATGGGATGATATACGCATATTTATCGAGTATGGTATGCTTACCGATGAAAAGTTCTGTGAGACAGCCCTCAAGTTCTGCCTACTCAAAGACACGGAGGGCAAACACTTTACGCTTAATGAATACAAAATCCTCGTCCAGCCCGAACAGACCGATAAGGATGGCAACATTGTATACTTGTATACAACTGATGTCGAAGCGCAATACTCGTACGTCAAGGCCGCCAAAGATAAAGGCTATTCGGTTATCGTCCTTGACGGACAGCTAGATAGCCACTTTGTAGGACTATTGGAAAACAAGCTCGAAAAGACAAAGCTCGTGCGTGTAGATAGTGATATCATAGACAATCTTATTCCGAAGGCTGAACACAAGGGTGTAGAGTTGTCTGCCGTGCAGCGCAACATATACACCACCCTATTCCGCTCACAACTCCCTAAAGACGAGAAAGTGAACTATATGGTAAGTTTCGAAGCCATTTCACCTGAAAGTGCCCCGATAGTATTGACGCAAAACGAGTATATGCGTCGAATGAAGGATATGGCTGCGCTTCAACCTGGAATGTCTTTCTACGGTGAAATGCCTGACAGTTATAGCGTTATCATTAATATCTCCAATCCTGTTGTCGAGCGTGTAACTAAGGCTGCTGACGATGCACTTGAGCCTAAAATCGCGCCATTGGTCCATAAAGTTGAGGACAATGAAAAGGCATTGTCC
>ENA-OOYR01000873-OOYR01000873.1-human-gut-metagenome-genome-assembly--contig:-NODE-873-length-15443-cov-3.206785_pt1 | contig 15443 bp, 10 predicted proteins | sample MGYA00241701_ERZ501374 | MGnify/ENA primary metagenome ERZ501374 (study PRJEB25962, sample SAMEA2042655) | human gut metagenome | biome: human gut; feature: human-associated habitat; material: faeces...
AGCATAACCTTGCCAAGGTTAGGGTCGCGAGTTCGAGTCTCGTTTTCCGCTCAAAGTAGTGAGGTTGTCAGTCGATAAGATTGGCGACCTCTTTTTGTAATTACGAAAGTCGATGTACTTCCCCCAAAAAGAGTGTCATCGACTCACACAGACCTATAATTAATTTAAGAACTTGTGATATGTTAACACAAATCATTAATGCGCGCATCCTCACCCCTCAGGGCTGGTTGAAGGATGGGTCCGTACTTATTCGTGATCATAAAATTCTGGAAGTGACTAACTGCGACCTGGCGGTTATCGGAGCAAAACTGATTGATGCCAAGGGCATGTATATCGTTCCGGGAGGAGTAGAAATTCATGTTCATGGCGGTGGTGGAAGAGACTTTATGGAGGGGACGGAAGACGCCTTCCGGACAGCGATTAAAGCTCACATGCAACACGGAACTACCAGTATTTTCCCCACACTTTCTTCTTCTACTATTCCTATGATCCGTGCAGCCGCAGAAACAACTGAAAAGATGATGGCAGAGCCGGACAGTCCCGTACTCGGTCTGCATCTGGAAGGACATTACTTCAATATGGAGATGGCAGGCGGACAGATTCCGGAGAATATCAAAAATCCTGATCCGGAAGAGTATATCCCTTTGCTGGAAGAAACCCGTTGCATCAAACGTTGGGATGCGGCACCGGAACTTCCGGGGGCTATGCAGTTCGGAAAGTATATCACCGCCAAAGGCGTATTGGCATCTGTAGGACATACACAGGCTGAATTTGAAGATATCCAGACTGCGTATGAGGCAGGATATACGCATGCTACCCATTTCTACAATGCTATGCCCGGATTTCACAAACGGAAGGAATATAAGTATGAAGGTACGGTAGAAAGTATTTATTTGATTGATGATATGACAGTGGAAGTCGTGGCCGATGGCATTCATGTGCCTCCTACCATTCTTCGTCTGGTCTATAAGATAAAAGGAGTGGAGCGTACGTGCCTGATCACTGATGCGCTGGCTTGTGCGGCAAGTGACAGTAAGACTGCTTTTGATCCGCGTGTCATTATCGAAGACGGTGTGTGCAAACTGGCAGACCGCTCTGCATTGGCAGGAAGTGTGGCGACGATGGACCGTCTGATCCGTACGATGGTGCAGAATGCTGAAATTCCTTTGGCGGATGCTGTGAGGATGGCTTCCGAGACTCCGGCCCGTATTATGGGAGTGCTCGATCGTAAAGGTACGTTGGAACGTGGTAAGGACGCGGATATGATTGCTTTGGATAGAGATCTGAATGTAAGAGCGGTCTGGGCTATGGGACAATTAGTAGAAGGTACAAACAAGCTGTTTTAACGACTAAAAAAGAAAACGATGTTAACTCAAATAATCAACGGTAGAATACTTACTCCGCAAGGCTGGCTGAAAGACGGCTCTGTATTGATTTGTGATGGAAAAATATTAGAGGTAACCAACAGTGATCTGGCAGTTATCGGTGCAACAGTGATTGATGCGAGAGGAATGACAATCGTACCGGGATTTGTCAGTATGCATGCGCATGGTGGCGGCGGCCATGATTTTACCGAAGCAACGGAGGAGGCTTTCCGTATCGCAGCAACTGCTCATTTGAAGCATGGAGCTACCGGTATATTTCCTACTTTGTCATCTACTTCGTTTGAGAGGATATATCAGGCGGTCGATGTTTGTGAGAAGCTGATGAAGGAACCGGAGTCTCCGATTCTCGGTCTGCATATCGAAGGGCCTTATCTGAATCCGAAGATGGCAGGAAGCCAGTATGACGGTTTTCTGAAAACTCCCGATGCTAATGAATATATGCCGCTGTTGGAGCATACTTCTTGCATCAAGCGCTGGGATATCAGTCCCGAATTGCATGGAGCGCATGATTTTGCAAAATACACTCGTTCCAAGGGGATCATGACTGCCGTTACTCATACGGAAGCTGAATATGATGAGATTAAGGAGGCGTATGCGGTAGGATTCTCACATGCTGCTCATTTCTATAATGCGATGCCCGGTTTTCACAAACGTCGCGAATATAAATATGAAGGTACGGTAGAGAGTGTATATCTGACAGATGGAATGACGGTAGAAGTTATTGCAGATGGTATCCACTTACCTGCTACTATTCTGAAACTGGTTTATAAACTGAAAGGAGTAGAGAATACCTGTCTGGTGACTGATGCGTTGGCTTATGCTGCCAATGAAGGGAACGAGCCGATTGATCCGCGTTATATTATTGAGGACGGAGTATGTAAGATGGCGGATCATTCTGCATTAGCCGGTAGTTTGGCGACTATGGATGTGTTGGTTCGTACGATGGTGAAGAAAGCAAGTATTCCTTTGGAAGATGCCGTGCGTATGGCTTCCGAAACTCCTGCCCGTCTGATTGGTGTGAGCGATCGGAAAGGGGCATTGTCTAAAGGTAAAGATGCTGATATTGTGATACTTGATAAGGAATTAAATGTACGGTGTGTCTGGTCGATGGGAAAAGTTGTTCCGGGGACGGATAGGTTGCTGCATAAATGATAAGTGCTATCTGTTTAATGACATTTTAATTATAGGACATCGCATGGAATTGAAATATCATACCCTCTAGCTGTTCCATGGCTCGATTTTGTATTAATTGTACCTGATGTCCTATTTTAAAATAGAAAGTCCGAACCTTTAAATGGCAAAAAGCAATTGGGATTCGGACTTTTTCAGTAAGAAAAGTAGTTATGTGAGTGCTCTATATTCTATTTTATCATGAAAATAGAGTCGTTTCTATAAGTTCTTTCAATTGAACTTTGTTCATTGTACCGAGTTTCATTATCGGTTTGCCATTCACTGGACAAAGCAAAAGGTTGGGAATTGTCCGAATCTTGAATGCACTTTCCAGTTCCTCTTCCTGATCGACGTCTACTTTATAAATGTCCAGTCTCCCTTTATATTCTTCTGCTAATTGGTCCAATATGGGTGATAATGCCTTGCAATAACCACACCATGGAGCATGAAAATCGACTAAACAAGGTTTATCCCCTTTATATTCCCAATTATCCGGATAAGATTGATAATCAGCAACTTTCTCAACAAAACTTTCTTTGGTTAAATCTATAATTTTCATATTTCCTGTTTTTAATGATTCATTATTTATTTCTACTTTGCAAAGATAGGGGTATGGTAGAGAAAGAGGGATAGCCATTCTTCCTGTTGTGTTTACAATTTTTCCTTTCCTTAGATATTTTCTAATCAAATTCTAATCTGAAATGAGAGCCTTATAATCGCTTTTATCCAGCCTCTACCGTTGCAGAGTTGTACTTTTGTCGGAAAACAAATTAAGGTAACAAAAAGATTGCGATGAACAGAGCATTTTTATTTTTACTATTTCTTCTATTGGCAGGAAAGATGTGTGCGCAACAGGTTGCAGGCACATTGACACTGAAAGAAGCAGAGCAGCGTTTTTTAGAGCGCAATTTATCGTTGATAGCCGAGCGGTACAATATCGACATGGCACAGGCGCAGGTATTACAAGCCAAATTGTTTGAAAATCCGGTCATTTCGCTGGAACAGAATGTCTACAACCGATTGAACGGGAAGTATTTTGATTTTGGAAAAGAAGGGGAAGCTGTTGTTGAAATAGAACAGGTGATCCATCTTGCTGGTCAGCGGAATAAGCAAGTCCGGCTGGAAAAAATCAATAAGGAAATAGCTGAATACCAGTTTGAGGAAGTAATGCGGACGCTCCGTCAGGAATTGAATGAAAAGTTTGTAGAAGTCTACTTTCTTTCCAAATCCATTGCCATCTATGAAAAGGAAGTAAATTCCCTGCAAGTACTTTTGGGCGGAATGAAAATTCAGCAGGAAAAGGGAAACATCTCTTTAATGGAAATTTCCCGTCTGGAATCCATGTTATTCTCCTTGAAGAAAGAGAAGAACGAACGGGAGAGTGATTTACTGACTACCAGGGGAGAACTGAATTTATTACTGAACCTTCCGGAAGATACACAAGTTCAACTCTCATTAGACGAAGAAGTACTGCAACAACTGGACCTGTCGCAATTATCATTTGCAGACCTGAAAGCAATCATCAATGAACGGCCCGACCAAAAGATTGCCCGAAGCACAGTGAATGCCTCCCGTGCAAATCTGAAACTACAGAAGTCAATGGCCTTTCCCGAGTTCTCTGTGAAAGGGAATTATGACCGTGTAGGAAACTTTATCAATGACTATTTCGCGATAGGAGTAAGCCTGTCCGTACCTATCTTCAACCGTAATCAGGGAAATATCAAAGCAGCCCGCTTCAGTATCCAACAAGCGGGAGTACAGCAGGAATATGCCGCTAATCGTGCCGATATGGAACTTTTCACCGCTTATACGTCTCTGGAGAAAGCAACTCAACTCTATCAATCTACTAATATGGACCTGGAACGTAACTTCGAGAAATTGATCACAGGAGTCAATGAGAATTTCACCAGAAAGAATATCAGCCTGCTGGAATTTATCGACTATTATGACAGCTATAAAGAAACCTGTATCCAACTATACGAGATAAAGAAAAACGTATTTCTCGCTATGGAAAACCTGAATACAGTTGTCGGACAAAATGTATTGAACTACTAATAAACCGACCAATATGAAACGATTAAAGATCACAATCCATAAATTATCAAAGACTATGAACTGGAATAAATTTCTTCCTTGTATATTGTTTGGCAGCCTTTTGGGAGCATGCTCCGGAAAAGGAGAACAACCCAAAGTAGAACCGACTACACTATGCCTGACGGACAGCCTGCTGAGAATCGTATCCGTCGATACCGTGCACGTCTGTGAAGTGGTAGATGAACTGACATTGAATGGACGGGTCACTTTCAATCAGGATCAGGTGGCAAATGTGTATCCGATGTTCGGAGGAACCGTGACGGAACTGCGTGCCGAAATAGGAGACTTTGTTCACAAAGGAGAAGTGCTGGCAGTGATCCGTAGCGGGGAAGTGGCAGATTATGAGAAACAATTGAAAGAAGCTGAACAACAACTTTTGCTGGCCCGGCGGAACATGGATGCCACACAGGATATGTACACTTCCGGCATGGCATCGGATAAAGATGTACTTCAGGCCAAGCAGGAACTGGCAAGTGCGGAAGCGGAAGAAAGACGAATCAAAGAAATATTCTCCATTTATCACTTCTCCGGAAATGCTTTTTATCAGCTTAAATCTCCCGTATCAGGCTTTATTGTGGAAAAGCAGATCAGCAGGGATATGCAGCTGCGCCCCGACCAGGGGGATGCGCTGTTTACGATTTCCGGTCTGTCCGATGTATGGGTGATGGCGGATGTGTATGAAAGTGATATTAGTAAGGTTTCCGAGGGAGCTGATGTCCGTATCTCGACTTTGGCATATCCGGAAAGGACATTTACAGGTACGATCGACAAGGTCTATCACCTGTTGGACAGTGAAAGTAAGACAATGAACGTACGCATCAAACTGAAAAACGAGGATTACTTGCTGAAGCCGGGTATGTTTACAAACGTGAGCGTGAAGTGTAAAGCGGAAGATACTTCCATGCCTCGTATCGACTCCCATGCGCTGGTGTTCGAGGGAGGAAAGAATTATGTGGTCACAGTAGAGCCTGACCAGCGTCTGAAGATAAAGGAAGTAGACGTTTACAAACAGTTGAGCAAGGAATGTTATGTCCGTTCCGGTCTTTCCGAAGGAGACAGGGTACTGAATAATAATGTATTGTTAGTGTATAATGCTTTGAATGCGGATTAAAAATCAGAGAATAGTATGCATAAATTCATAGATAATATTGTAGCCTTCTCGCTGAAGAATAAGTTCTTTATATTCTTCTGTACGGTGATTGCCGTTATAGCCGGAGCCGTCTCATTCAAACATACGCCGATAGATGCCTTTCCGGATGTAACGAATACAAAAGTGACGATCATCACGCAATGGGCGGGCCGTAGTGCGGAAGAGGTGGAGAAATTTATCACGATTCCCATTGAGATAGCCATGAATCCCGTACAGAAAAAAACGGATATTCGTTCGACCACTCTTTTCGGACTTTCTGTGATCAATGTAATGTTTGAAGATCGTGTTGATGACTTTACAGCCCGTCAGCAAGTCTACAATTTGCTGAATGATGCCGATCTGCCCGAAGGCGTGACTCCCGAAGTACAGCCTTTGTACGGACCTACCGGAGAAATCTACCGCTATACCCTGCGCAGTGACAAACGTAGTGTACGGGATTTGAAAACGATTCAGGACTGGGTGATCGAACGAAATCTCCGTTCGGTATCAGGTGTAGCTGATATCGTCAGTTTCGGTGGCGAGGTGAAGACATTCGAAGTGAGCGTGAATCCTCATCAGCTGATTAATTACGGAATTACCTCTCTCGAACTTTATGACGCGATAGCCAAGAGTAATATCAATGTAGGAGGAGATGTCATCACGAAAAGTTCTCAGGCATACGTAGTCCGGGGAATCGGTTTGATAAACGACCTGGATGAATTGCGAAACATCGTAGTGAAGAACATCAACGGGACGCCGATTCTCGTAAAGAACCTGGCAGATGTTCACGAATCCTGCCTGCCCCGCCTCGGACAAGTGGGACGAATGGATGAGAACGATGTCGTTCAGGGAATTGTAGTGATGCGTAAAGGGGAGAATCCCGGTGAAGTCATTGCAAATCTGAAAGATAAGATAGAAGAATTGAATCAGAATGTACTTCCTGAAGATGTACGGATAATACCGTTCTACGACCGTGAGGACTTGGTGAACCTGGCGGTAAAAACGGTGACCCATAATCTGATTGAAGGAATATTGTTGGTTACGTTTATTGTGTTAATCTTCATGGCAGATTGGCGGACAACCGTGATTGTTGCGGTGATTATTCCATTAGCTTTGTTATTCGCATTTATTTGTTTACGCGTGATGGGGATGTCTGCCAATCTGCTTTCTATGGGGGCCATTGACTTTGGTATTATTATCGATGGGGCAGTGGTGATGGTGGAAGGTGTGTTTGTCGCTTTGGACAAGAAGGCGAAAGAGGTGGGAATGCCCGCATTCAATGTGATGTCCAAGATGGGACTGATCCGTCACACCGCCAAGGATAAGGCAAAAGCGGTATTTTTCTCCAAACTGATCATCATTACCGCTTTGATTCCTATCTTCTCTTTTCAGAAAGTGGAAGGAAAAATGTTCTCACCTTTGGCATATACATTGGGTTTTGCTTTGCTGGGTGCGCTTATTTTCACATTAACGCTGGTTCCCGTCATGTCGTCCATGTTGCTGAAAAAGAATGTACGCGAAAAGAACAATCGCTTTGTCCATTTCATCAATCAAAAGTGTACGGCTCTTTTTGATACTTTCTATGTCCATCGTAAGCTGACTATCGGACTGGCAACCGTGGTTGCAGGAGTCGGTTTATGGTTTTTCTCCTTCCTTGGGACGGAGTTTCTTCCTCAACTCAACGAAGGTTCGATCTACATCCGTGCTACGCTGCCGCAAAGTATATCGCTGGATGAATCCGTAACGCTGGCAAATAAGATGAGAAAGAAACTATTGACCTTCCCCGAAGTGAGGCAGGTATTGTCTCAAACCGGACGTCCCAACGACGGAACGGATGCAACCGGATTTTATAATATTGAGTTTCATGTAGATATTTATCCGGAGAAAGACTGGGAAAGCAAGCTGACCAAACTGCAGCTTATCGACAAGATGCAGGAAGATTTATCCGTTTATCCCGGCATTGACTTTAACTTTTCGCAGCCGATTACGGATAATGTGGAAGAAGCGGCCTCCGGTGTAAAAGGCTCTATTGCGGTGAAAGTGTTCGGTAAAGACTTGTACGAATCGGAAAAACTGGCCGTTCAGATTGATAAGATATTAAATACCGTGCAGGGAATTGAGGACTTGGGAGTGATTCGCAATATCGGCCAGCCGGAACTTCGTATCGAACTGAATGAGCGTCAGTTGGCACGTTATGGAGTGGCTAAGGAGGATGTTCAGTCTATCATTGAAATGGCTATTGGCGGGAAGTCAGCTTCGCTGTTGTATGAGGACGAACGGAAATTTAATATCATGGTGAGGTATAGTGAAGAGTTCCGTCAGAATGAAGAGGAGATAGGTAAGATACTGGTTCCGGCGATGGACGGAACGATGGTACCTATTAAGGAACTGGCAGATATCACCACAATCACAGGACCATTATTGATCTTCCGTGACAACCATGCCCGTTTCTGTGCTGTCAAGTTCTCGGTGAGAGGACGGGATATGGGTACGGCAGTTGCCGAAGCGCAGAAAAAGGTAAATGCTTCCGTCCATTTACCGGCAGGATATTCTTTGAAATGGACGGGTGATTTTGAGAATCAGCAGCGTGCTTCGAAACGTCTGGCACAGGTAGTTCCTATCAGCATTGCCATTATTTTCATTATTCTGTTTATTCTCTTCTCCAATGCCAGAGATGCAGGACTGGTATTGCTGAATGTACCGTTTGCTGCCGTGGGAGGTATCGCAGCCCTTCTGATAACGGGCTTCAATTTCTCTATATCGGCGGGTATCGGTTTTATCGCTTTGTTCGGTATCTGCATACAGAATGGCGTTATTATGATTTCCGATATCAAGGCAAATCTAAAACTGGGTTCGTCCTTACAGGAGGCCACTAAAGAAGGAGTCCGTTCACGTATCCGCCCTGTGATAATGACAGCGGCTATGGCAGCTATCGGTCTGTTGCCTGCGGCTATGAGTCATGGTATCGGTTCGGAATCACAGCGTCCGTTGGCGATTGTCATTATCGGCGGATTGATAGGAGCGACTTTCTTCGCCTTGTTCATCTTCCCGCTGATTGTGGAAGTAGTGTATGAACGAATGCTATATGATAAAAACGGAAAATTATTGCAAAGACGTATCTAATTCATTTTCTATTCTTTCTATGAAAGAAACGGCATAGATTAAATTTTAATTTCGTTTTCAGTAGGTAGAAGTGAGGAAGGGACAAAAGTCGGTTGAATCAGAAGATCACCCGTACTTTTGTTCCTTTTTCTATTTCCGAAGATATTTCCAGTCTGGCGTTGTAGGCAGATACTATTTTCAGCGTCAGGCTGAGGCCGATGCCCTGACCTGCATAGTCATGTGTGTTGCTGCCCCGATAGAAAGACTGGAATATATGTTCTATTTCTTCCGGAGGAATGCCGATGCCCTGATCTTTTATTTCAAGAACGAGGTGTTGATCTTTTTGGCTGAGCGTAATGTCTACTTCCTTTTCAGAATATTTGCAGGCATTATCGATGATATTCTTTAAAGCTATTTTGAGCAGATAAGGATTGGCCTTTACAGTGGCAGCCTTACTTGTTTCTTGATGATGGAAACGGATTCGTTCGTTCATTTTTATTAAGTCATTCAGCATATCCGGCAGAGACATTGCCTCCATATTGCTTTTTATGAGCTCTTCATCCTGACGTGAAAGGAAGAGAAGATGGCGGATTAGATTGGAGATTCGCTTGCTTTCGGATGAGATTCGTTGCAGGGCTTCGATATATTCTCCGGTACTTCTTTCTTTCAGCAGACTGATTTCACATTCTCCCTGTATGGCAGTTATGGGGTTGTTCAGTTCATGCGAAGCATGGCTGACAAAGGACTTTTCAGCTTTGAAAGCACTGTCCAGACGGTCGAGCATGCTATTCAGTGTTTTGATCATGTCTTCCAGTTCATCGTTATTTCCGGTCGTCTTTAACCGGCGGTTCAGACTGTTGGCTCGTATCCTCTTCAGCTCCTTCAGTATATGCTGCAGGGGGATAAGAATACGGCCGGAATAGATTTTCCCGACTAAATAAATCAGGATGGAACTGAATAAAACCAGAAAGATGGAGAGAAGCAAGAGGTGTTCTTTGATTTCTGCACCGTACACATTCCGGGACATGACGAGGACGATGAAATTCCCTTCATTATCGGGATAATAAAGGGCGGCTCCCAACTGGTCTTTGTATTTAAAAGAAAAAGGAATGCTGTCTTCACCGGCTATCAGGAGTGCCTGCTGATGCTGGGTCAGATATTTGTTCAGTGTGTCACGGACTTCGGAGAGACTGTCCATATTTAAAAGAATCTCATGAGCTTCGGGCAAGAGTTCGTCATATTTGCGCTGGATAATCTGGTAACTCTGTTCGTCTATTTCGTCTTTCTCCCAGTGCTTTTGTGCGGTCAGATATGCTTTTTCACGAAGGTAGGAGGCATAGAGTTTATTGATAAACTGTGTGCTGAAAAGATAGAATACGGCGATAATGATGATAGTTGTCAGTACACTGAGCAACGTATAGAAGAGAGCTATTTTAGAACCTATTTTCATACACGGATTTATTTGATGGATGTTCAGGCATTCATGATATATCCTAATCCTACTACTGTATGAATCAGTTTCTTGTCGAAGTCACGGTCTATCTTTACCCGCAGATAATTGACGTATACGTCTACGATGTTGGTATTCGTATCAAAGTTCTTGTCCCATACGTCTTTGAGCAGCGTAATGCGCGATAAGGCTACCCCTTGGTGAGTCATGAAATATTCGAGCAGACGGTATTCTTTTACGGTGAGATCGATATCCGCATCACCTCTTTTCGCCCGTCTGGTGTTACAGTCCAATACCAGATTGTCGCAAGTCAGTTGATTGGTTACAGTCTCCTTGTTTCGTCGCAGCAGCGCCTTGATACGTGCTTCCAGTTCCTGAAAACTGAAAGGCTTGACAAGATAATCGTCTGCTCCTGCATCCAGTCCTTTTACAATGTCTTCCGTAGTGCCTAAAGCCGTCAGCATAATGACCGGTGCCTGGTAACCGAACATCTGCCGATAGAGATGGCAAAGTTCGAGCCCGTTTATTTTCGGCATGATAATATCCAGGATTACAAGGTCGAAAGGTTCTTCCTGAAGGATTCTCCAACCCGTATTTCCGTCATGACAGACTGTTACCGAATGTCCGAACTCTTTCAGTCCCCGTTCGATAAAGGAGGCGATATTGACTTCATCTTCTGCTAATAGTATCTTTGCCATAAATCTACATTGTTTAGATGCAAAGATACTTTTTCTTTGCATCCGAAGAAAGAAAAACGGCATACATTTAAGTGTTTCTCCTTTCTGAACTGTATTATATATAAACAGACGATTATACTATGAAAGTAAAACATTTAGTTGGAGCTTTTCTGTGTGTGCTGGGATGCTATGCCTGTAGTAGCCCGAAAACAGAGGTCCAGTCACCGGACGGACATATCAAGATGACATTGACGGTAGACGAAAACGGCAAACCGTTTTATAATGTGTCGGTGGATGACTCCCTCTTGATAGAAAATTCAGCCATGGGCTTTACGGCGGCTAACGGCATCATTCTGGCAGAAGGTTTTCAGGTGAAGAACACGACTTTCAGCAGTGAAGACGAAACTTGGACACAGCCGTGGGGAGAAAACAAAAAGAACCGGAATCATTATAACGAAATGGCAGTCAGCCTGACAAATGAGGATCAGGTACAACTGACACTCCGTTTCCGTGTATTTGATGATGGAATCGGTTTCCGCTATGAATACACGGTGCCGACTGTAGATTCTTTATTGATTACCGACGAACTGACTACTTTCCGTTTCCCTCGTGACGGAACTTCGTGGTCGATCCCCGCCAGTGCCGAAACATATGAACTACTCTATCAACAACAACCGATTTCCGAAGTGGAAACGGCTAATACACCTTTCACATTCAAGACTGCGGATGGAGTTTACGGAAGTATCCACGAAGCCGCTTTGTATGATTTCCCGGAAATGACTCTGAAGCAAATCGGCCATTATACATTGAAAGCGGAACTTGCCCCGTGGCCTGACGGCATTAAGGCGCGTAAGGGAAATCACTTCACGACCTCATGGCGCACCGTACAGATCGCACCGGAAGCTGTCGGTTTGATCAACTCTTCGCTGATTCTGAATCTGAATGATCCATGCGTACTGGAAACTACGGACTGGATTCGCCCGCTGAAATATGTAGGAGTGTGGTGGGGGATGCACCTCGGCGTAGAGACCTGGAAGATGGACGAACGTCACGGAGCTACTACTGCCAATGCAAAGAAATACATAGATTTTGCCGCGGCCAATCATATCGAAGCTGTCCTGTTCGAAGGTTGGAACGAAGGTTGGGAGAGTTGGGGCGGTATGCAGAGCTTTGATTTCACCAAGCCATACGCGGATTTCGATATTGATGAAATCGTACGTTATGCCAAAGAGAAAGGCGTTGAAATCATGGGACATCATGAGACCGGAGGGAATATTCCTAACTATGAACGTCAGATGGATCATGCCATGCAATGGTATACCGATCATGGTATCCACCTCCTGAAGACGGGATATGCAGGCGCATTTCCGGACGGATATCTGCATCATAGCCAATACGGTGTCAATCACTATCAACGGGTAGTGGAAACTGCCGCCCGTCATCAAATGACTCTGGATGCACACGAACCGATCAAAGATACCGGTATCCGTCGTACATGGCCGAATATGATGACACGCGAGGGGGCAAGAGGCATGGAATGGAATGCGTGGAGTGAAGGCAATCCTCCTTCTCATCACGTGATGTTACCGTTCACCCGCCTGCTGTCCGGTCCGATGGATTATACGCCGGGAACTTTTGATATTCTGTTCTTGAAAACGAAGGATTCTCCGCGCCGACAGAAGTGGAACGATCAGGATAAAGGTAATAGCCGTGTGAATACGACGCTGGCTAAACAACTGGCTAATTGGGTAATCCTGTATTCTCCTTTGCAGATGGCTTCGGATATGATCGAGCATTATGAAGGACATCCGGCATTCCAGTTCTTCCGTGATTTTGATCCGGATTGTGATGAATCGAAAGCACTGGCAGGTGAACCGGGAGAGTTCATTGCAGTGGTACGTAAAGCAAAAGGCAATTATTTCCTGGGAGCAGCTACCAATGAAAGCCCCCGTACTTTAGAAGTAAAACTGGACTTCCTGGAACCAGGCAAGCAGTATAAAGCTGTCATCTATGCGGATGGCGAAAAGGCTGACTGGAAAACGAATCCTACCGATTATAAGATTACGGAACAGATTGTAACATCTGAAAATACGTTGAGTATACGGATGGCTCCCGGAGGCGGGCAGGCTGTTTCGTTTATAAAAAGTAATAGGTAATAGGTAATAGGTAATAAGTAATAGGTGAGGGTAATAAGTGAGGTTGTTAAAGTAGAGAGATTGTCGGAGGATGACAAGATAAAATTAAGTTGGTTAGGTTAGACTGAAAAAACGGTGGACAGAGTTTTGATACCTGTTCACCGTTTTTGTTTTTATTGAGTATGGTTTTGAAAGGATGTGTTATCCTTTTGCTTCCTGATACATAAAGCGTTTGATTGATTTCTTCGCAGTCTTTTCAAATTCCTCGAAATGGATTTTGACTTTGCTTATCTGAGAATAATTGGGAAGCTGCTGATTCAGTTCAACACGATTGGCTTCCATAACTTTTATGATATCGGCCTGTTGCAAGCCATGGGCAAAAGCATCGTCAAAGTCCGGATAAATCAGTGCGACCAACTTGTCGTGCTGCAAAACGATCAGTGACTCGGCAACATAAGGCATATTATTCAGTTTGCTTTCTATCTCTTCCGGATAGATATTCTGTCCGCTGGAAGTCAGAAGCAGATTCTTGCTACGACCGCGAACTGTCACATATCCTTCGTCGTCGATTGTTCCTAAATCACCCGTGTGAAGCCATCCGTTGGCATCAATAATTTGTGCCGTCGCTTCCGGATTTTTATAATATCCCAGCATCATATTCATTCCCCTGCATACGATTTCTCCGGCATGTGTTTTAGGGTCGGGCGAGTCGATGCGGACTTCCATTCGGGTGGTTGCCTTGCCGCAGGAAGCCAGTTTCAGTGTTTCCCAACGGCTGGAACAAATAATCGGACCACATTCCGTCATACCGTAAGCGATGGTGTAGGGGAACCCTATCTTTTTAAGGAAAGCCTCTACTTCCGCATTGAAAGGAGCGCCTCCGATAATAATCTCGTCAAAGTTTCCACCGAAGATTTCCATGGCAGCCTGTCGTGCCAGCGATTTGATTTTATCGTTCACAATAGGCACTTTCAGCAATAACTTGCCGATTTTGCTGTCTACTTTAGGAAGAATATCTTTCTTGATAATCTTTTCCACAATCAACGGTACACAAGAAATCACTTTGGGTTTAATTTCGGAGAAAGATTGGGAAATGATTTTCGGAGACGGCATACGCGTCAGGAAATAGATGTGTGCACCTGCAGAGAATCCGTAAAGGAAATCATATACCATACCGAACACGTGTCCCATAGGCAACATGGAAACGATATGATCTCCCGGTTTAACGGGAAGCATTTCGAAGCAATAAGCCACGTTCGACCAAAGACTGCGATAGGGGAGCATCACTCCTTTAGAGTAACCCGTGGTACCGGAAGTATAGTTGATGATAGCCAGTTCTTCCGGACGATCTTTCCGGTAACAAATATGTTCCGGGCGAAAGTTCTTGGGATACTGTTGACCGTAAATAGCGTTCCGGTGTTCAAAAGCGTAAGTGAGTTTTTCGTTTCGGGACACTAATGCCGAGAAATCAGCCAGCGAAGCGATGCCCTCTAACAAAGGCATGGCATCTTCATTCAGGTTCTCCCATGCCTGGTCGCCGACGAAAAGTAATTTGGCTTCGGAATGGTTGACGATATTATGAATATTATCTGCCTTGAATTCATGCAAAATGGGAACAATAACAGCTCCGTAAGTGATAGTCGCCAGGAAAGTAACTGCCCAGTGAGCACTGTTACGTCCGCAAACGGCTATTTTATCTCCCGGCTGGATGCCGGCACTTTCCAAGACGATGTGAAATTTAGCGATTTTACGCGCTACATCCTTATATTGGAGGGTAATTCCTTTATAGTCAGTTAAGGCATCTTTGTCCCAGTTTTTGATGATGCTTTGCTCAATATAATCAATGAACTGATGTTCTTGTTCCATTCGATTTTTGCACATTTAGTTTAAAACTGCGCAAAATTAATACTTCGTAGATGTAAACCGAATTTTAAATTCAAGTTTTACGGTTAATTAACGGAGGGGGAGCGAACAATTTTATCAGCCGGATAAAGGTCATTCGTGTTTCTTCCTTAGAACTAGTTCATTGGCCTATATAAAACATTTCGTCTCCACGCATGAAGATGAAACGAATGTCTTGCCAAGGCAAGAGGTTCCATGCGTGGAGACGAATCAGTTATAGTGTACTGAATAACTCTTTTCAGATGTTATTCTGAATCAGTATCTTCTTCTTTGGATTTTTCGGAAATAAGTAATAGTTTATCTCCTTCGTGCAGTTTCAGTGTTCCGTTGGGAATCAGGAACTCATCTCCGCGCTTCACGATCATTACCAGCGTGCCTTTCGGAAGATTCATATCTTTC
>ENA-OOYR01000890-OOYR01000890.1-human-gut-metagenome-genome-assembly--contig:-NODE-890-length-15243-cov-3.789505_pt1 | contig 15243 bp, 10 predicted proteins | sample MGYA00241701_ERZ501374 | MGnify/ENA primary metagenome ERZ501374 (study PRJEB25962, sample SAMEA2042655) | human gut metagenome | biome: human gut; feature: human-associated habitat; material: faeces...
CCGAACTTTCCTCTTCACTTAATAGATGCAGAAATTCATCGGATTCCATAATATTAATGGTATAATCCAGCGGAATTTCTTTGTTTTCCTTTCGTAACAGTTGCAGGCAATGGTTCTTCGCCACCCGATAGAGCCACGGCTTGAATGCTTTTATTTCATAATTGCTGATTTTAGATAACAGGTCTTCAAACATCTGCATCACCGCTTCCTGCGCTTGGTCTTCATCTTGCAGATATTTCAGGCAAAGTCCGTACGTCAGCGGGATATAACGGTTGTATAGTTCACCGAAATATTCCGTATCCCCGGACTTTATATAATGGGTCAATAGTTCCTCGTCCGATAGCTTCGATATGTTTCTTTTAAAGAACAGCACTTTCTCTATTCGTCGTCTTCTGTTACTACCTGATATTTATCTTTCATCATCTCAAAATCATCTGTTATCTGTTTTAGAATCTCATGAACGTCTGTGCTTCCGGCTACGGTAGGCGTTCCATAAAAGATGGATGCCTTGTAAGGCAATAAGATTAATTCTCCTTTGGGGAGTGAACGTCCCATGCCGGTCATGAAAACCGGAATATATTTCAGTTCCGGTCGCAGAGACAAGATACGGGCTATGCCGGACTTTATTTTTCCCATTTGTTCGGGCTTCCCTCTTGTACCTTCGGGAAAAAGAATCAGCGAGTATCCTTCATCGATGGCATCAAGCATTTTCCGGAGTGGGTCGTGTTCCGAGTCCTTTTCTCCTTTTCTTCTAATGAGAAGGGTATTGATGAAGTAATTGCTGAAAGCGGCCTGAAATCGGGTTCTTCCGAAGTAATCTTCCGCGGCTACAGGTTTTACTTTCCACAAAAGGTTGCCGGGTAGAGAAGAAAGCAGGCTGAGTGTGTCCAGATGGCTGTTGTGATTGGCAAGGATGATGAATTGTCCTTCCTTTCGGAGGGATCGGGTATCGGGGAACTGGACTCCTACGATCAGTTTCAGAAACCACCGGAATATACCTTTATATAGTATCTGCATCATGGCAGACTGCATGAATCTTTTTTTCATAGTTTGCCGGCTAATAAGCTATATAATAAACGAGGTGGAAGAACACCGGAGCTGTATAGGACAGAGAGTCTATGCGGTCGAATACTCCACCGTGACCGGGGATGCTATCTCCCATGTCTTTGATGCCTTTATCACGTTTGATGGCCGAGATGACTACATCTCCCGCAAATCCGGCAATGGCAATGAGGGCGCTGACCAGAATTACGTTGGGCGTGGAGAGCGGAGTGAGGAATCCCAGAAAGTATCCTATAACCGTAGTGCTGACGACACCTCCCAAAAAGCCTTCCCATGTTTTGTTGGGACTCACTTTGGGCAGAATTTTGTGACGTCCGAAGAGTTTTCCCCAGACGAACTGCATGATATCGTTGATTTCTGTAAGGAACACGAGGAACATCAGCAGTCCGCGTCCTCCCGCATTGAAGCCCGGCAATTCGGGTAACGAGAGAAGATAGGCGAGGTGGCTGATACCAAATACAGAAAGCATCAGAATCCATTGCAGCAATGCGATGGATTTAGTGATTCCGTGTGTATCGCCTTTCAATACCAGTCGTAATGGCAATAACAGGAACATAACTACGGGGATGAATATGATGTATGCTCCATACCACGCGATATAAGCAAGATAGTATTGGATAGGAATAGCCAATATGCCCCAGAACAGTGCACGGCGGTCTGCCTCTCTGAATCCTAATACCGAATAAAGTTCTCTGAACGCTATAAAAGAGAGAAACGCAAGAAAAAAATAAGAAATGTCGTAGCTGATGAAAACGGCACCGATAAACATTGCCGCCATAATCCACCATGAGCGGGTACGGGCAACCAGTTCGCTGATATTGGTTTTCGGCGACAGCTTTTTTACCAGAAAGAGAGCGATGCTTGCCGTCACCAGCAAACAGATAATAAGAGTGATTACAATAATCAACTCATCGCTTAGCGTAGGGAATAATTTGTCCAACAGTTGTTTCATTTCGCTTCGTTGTTTGTGTGAGACATAAGATATAAACGGTGTATAAGAGTGGCGATCAGACCGATATTCATTAGTATAAGAGTAATGAGGCACACGATCTGTTCATATCCCCAGTGAATGGTGCAGGTGGCAATCACAAAGCACAGTGTCAGTAAAGCCATGCGATGTTGCTTCGCCATCGGGCCGTTAAAGAAATGCTGTTGTGTCTTGTAAGCTCCTATCCAGCGGAAATAAGCGGTCATTACGGCAAGCAGGGCGGCAAGCCATCCCAGTTCTATCCCGAATCCTCCGGCTGCATAGCCTACAGGAATGATAAACAAGGCATCGGCGAATCGGTCGGGCATATCATTGTATAAATCTCCGTTGGCACTTTTCTTTCCTCCTTCTATAGCCACCATTCCGTCAAACAGATTGCATAGTAACCGCGACTGCATACAGACGATGAACAGAATATAAGCGACGTATTTATTGAAATCGGGATAGATAACAGTGCCTGTCAGCAGAAGGCAACCAACCAAAGCGAAGAATACACTCATCATTGAAATCTGGTTGGGAGTGATGCCCCAACCGGTTATTTTACGGGCGATAATGTTAGCCCAAGCGGTGTTTCGTGAGGCTATTTCCCGCCTTCCGTCGACTTCATGTTTCATGTTTATGAATGTTTATTGTTCGCAAATATACACATCATCTTAGAAGCAGCAAAAGAATGAAGGATTATTTTGAAAAGCGTGCTATTTTCAATGAAAATAAAAAAACTTCAGTTGGTTTATGGAATCCGTATGGAATCTGCATCTCTATAGTAAAAGCGGATTAATTGTAACATTTTAAAAAGATAAGGTTATGAAGACAAATCAACTCAGAGCAATGATGCTCACGGTGATGTTAGTGATTACTACATTGGGTGGTACGGTATGGGCGCAGCCTTTGATCGTAAAGGGAACGGTGACGGACGGATCAGACGGTTCGCCGTTGGTAGGATGTGCGGTGACGGTGAAGGGAACATCCCGTGGAGCTGTTACGAACCTACAAGGGGAGTATAGGATTGAAGCAAACAAGGGGGAAACTCTTATCTTCAGCTATATTGGTTTTGATAAAGTGGAAAAAGTCGTATTCTCTGCAAAGATGGACGTAAGCCTTATGGCTAGTTCTGATGTTTTGGAAGAATGTGTTGTCGTCGGATACGGCAGCCAGCGAAAGGTAGCTGTTACCGGCGCCATATCAACCGTCAATCTGGCAAGTCTCAGACACCCGTCCGTACGTATGGATGCAGTAAATACGGAAGAATATAAATCGATCAGTGAAAATGGTTTTAAGCAGGTAGGAGAATCTCCGCTTTCTACTTTCTCTATTGATGTGGATGCCGCTTCTTACAGTAATATGCGTCGTATGATCAACAGCGGTACCTTGCCGGTGCCTGATGCTATCCGTACAGAAGAGTTAGTGAATTATTTCTCCTACAATTATGCGAAGCCGACCGGAAGCGATCCGGTGAAGATTACAATGGAGGCTGGTGTTTGCCCCTGGAATGCTGATCATCGTCTGGTACGTATCGGACTGAAAGCAAGGGAGATTCCGACTGACAAACTTCCGGAATCTAATCTGGTATTCTTGATTGATGTATCCGGTTCTATGTGGGGACCTACCCGTCTGGATCTGGTGAAGTCATCTCTGAAGCTATTAGTTAATAATCTGCGTGATAAAGATAAGGTAGCCATCGTTGTATATGCGGGCAACGCCAGCGTAAAACTGGAATCTACTCCGGGCAGTGACAAACAGAAAATACGTGATGCGATAGACGAACTGACATCCGGTGGCTCTACGGCCGGCGGCGCAGGTATCCAACTGGCTTATAAAGTGGCTAAACAGAACTTCCTTTCTAAAGGAAACAATCGGATAATCCTTTGTTCCGATGGAGATTTCAATGTAGGTGTTTCTTCTGTGGAAGGTTTGGAACAGTTGATAGAGAAGGAACGTAAGAGCGGAGTATTCCTGAGTGTGCTAGGTTATGGAATGGGTAACTATAAAGACAATAAAGGTCAGGCTTTAGCAGAAAAAGGGAATGGAAATCATGCTTATATCGATAATTTGCAGGAAGCCAATCGTGTCCTGGTGGGTGAGTTTGGCGCTACGCTTCATACGGTAGCAAAGGACGTGAAGCTGCAAGTGGAATTTAATCCGGCTCAGGTGCAGGCATATCGTCTGGTTGGTTATGAGAGCCGTTTGCTGAAAGACGAAGACTTTAATAATGACGCCAAAGATGCCGGAGAATTGGGAGCCGGACATACGGTGACAGCTTTCTATGAAGTGATTCCCGTAGGCGTGAAGAATGACTACGTAGGAAAGGTAGATGATCTGAAATATCAGAAGAAACAAAAAGAGACGGTGCAGCCGATCGGTTCTAATGAATTGCTGACCGTGAAACTGCGCTATAAAGCTCCGGATAAGGACGTCAGCAAAAAGATGGAAGTTCCCTTTGTGGATAATAAAGGAAATAATGTTTCTTCCGATTTCCGTTTCGCTTCTGCCGTGGCTATGTTCGGTCAGCTGCTTCGGGACTCTGACTTTAAAGGAGCGGCAAGCTATGATAAAGTGATCGGCCTTGCCAAACAGGGACTGAATAATGATGAAAAAGGATACAGAAGAGAATTTATCCGTCTGGTAGAAACTGCCAAAGGGATGAAACGGGAGATAGCGGAAAAGAAGTAATAGTATAGGTTAATTAAAAGGATGATTAGCATAGATCAATGTATGGTTTCGCATTGATTAGTTCGTTCCATATACGTTTCCCTTTCGTTCGACCTAGGTGGGACTAAACGATCACCTGGGTCGAACTAAAAGATAACCTAGGTGGAACGAATTAGGATTTGCATAAATTTTAAATAGAATCTGCAATGCAATTACTAAGCTATGGACTATAAAAGAGAAACCGCAGATAATCGACGATTACCTGCGGTTTACTTCTGCACGGGAGGAGAGGCTCGAACTCCCGACACCCGGTTTTGGAGACCGGTGCTCTACCAACTGAGCTACTCCCGTGTTTGCGGCTGCAAAGGTAGTATAAACTTTCGAACCAGCAAATATTAGGGTAAATAAATTTCCAATTATTTTAATTTTTCCCATTCATCGGGCTTAAAACCTACCAGAACGAAGCTGTCTGTCACTACTAACGGGCGTTTCACCAGCTTACCGTTCGTTGCCAGCAATGCGATTTGTTCTTCCTCAGTCATGGAAGGCAGCTTCTCGCTCAGTTTCAGCTCTTTATATATCAAACCACTTGTGTTGAAGAATTTCTTTATTGGCAATCCGCTTCGTGGAATCCACGCTTTCAACTCTTCCACTGTAGGGTTATCTTCCACAATGAGCCGGTTAGTATACTCAATGTTATTTTCGATTAGCCATTTCTTAGCTTTCTGGCATGTACTGCACGCCGGATATTGCAAAAATAAAGGTGTCATACTATATACTATTTATCGATTAATACCTAATACTTATTACTTAATACCTATTACCTAAATAACCATCTGCAAATCCTGATACATAATCCGATAGGCGGCGGCTTTTTTATCTAATGCAAGCGGGTACGCCCGTGAGGAAGAAGGCATCCGGTAGAGTCTCATCGCCCGTCCTTCAAACACAAATTCGGCATAGTCTCCTACTTTCGGTTCTTCCACTTCCAGTTGTGCACGGAGCGTATCCGTTGCCTTCTGTCCGGTGGTGACGATTGCTCTGCATTCGGGAAGTTGGCGGAGTAATGCGGCAATGTCCGTCGGCTGCACCACTTCCAGAAATTTGTCCGAAGCGTTATCCTGCAGACGCCGGATAGATGAGGCTGTATCGAACAGGGCGATTCCTTTTTCATTCAGGAAGTCAATAATCTGTTCCCGGCAGAATGCTTTCCGCGTATCGTTCAGAAAGTGATCTTTATCTCCGAAAAACAAGAGTCCGACAATGCGCCACATATCATTGTTCAGGTTCGGATAATAAAAATCCATCGACCACCGTTTTCTTTGTGGCGGAAAACTTCCCAGCATCAGCAGCTTTGCTTTTGGCGGGAGAAAGGGTTCTAAAGGATGTTTTTCGATTTCAATCTCCATATTGATGTAATTTCCTACAAAAATAACGAATCTATTCTTTTCCCTCAAAATAGTTACGGAAAAAAACAAATTTAAAAATATTTGGCTATTTTTGCACGGAGATGGTGAAAAACAACTTATTGAAATGCTGTTGAAAACAAGAATAATTATAAGTTGCTGTTTTATAAGCTTGTTAGCTTTCTTTGAAGAAGATTGTTATGCTTCACGGCCGGGGTCGAAAGAATGTGTGAAAGTTTCCTCTGCCAGTTTTACGGTAAGGGGGCGGGTCATCGATACCTATGGTGAACCACTTATCGGAGCGACAATCAGAGAGAAAGGCGGAGCGAATGGAACAGTGACAGATGTGGAGGGGAATTTCTTTTTATCCGTTCCGGATAGTGCTGTTCTGCAAATTTCTTTCGTAGGTTACGAGTCTCAGGAAGTCAGTGTAAAGGGTAGGTCAATGCTTGAAATATGTCTGAAAGAAAATATTCTGCTGCTTGACCACGTGATTGTAACTGCTTTGGGGCTTGAAAAGAAAGAATCCTCTTTGGCCTATGCCGTGCAAAAGGTGAGGGGAGAAGAACTGAATCGTGTGAAAGAAGTGAATATGATCACGGCTTTGGCAGGAAAGGCAGCCGGTGTGCAGGTCAGCAAGAACTCTTCCGGCATGGGCGGATCGGCGAAAGTCAGTATCCGTGGGGTACGATCGGTGGCCGGTGATAATCAGCCTCTGTACGTGATAGATGGTGTTCCCATGCTAAATTCTACTTCGGAACAGGCTTATTCGGCTATCGGCGGTACGGCAAATGCCGGTAACCGGGATGGGGGAGACGGAATCTCGAATCTGAATCCGGAGGATGTGGAAAGTATCAGCATCCTGAAAGGAGCTCCTGCCGCAGCCTTGTATGGTAGCCAGGCGGCCAACGGAGTCATTCTTATTACTACAAAGAAAGGAAATACCGTAGGACGGAGGGATATTCATTTCTCTACCGGACTGACTTTTGAAAAGGCTTTCTCTCTGCCCGAAATGCAGAACAGCTACGGAGTAAGTGATGTAACAGACAGTTGGGGAGAAAAAGAAAATCTGACGGTTTACGATAATTTGGGTGACTTTTTCCGTACCGGACTGACGTCGATCACTTCTGTATCCGTCAACTCCGGAAATGACAAGCTGCAAACATATTTCTCCTATGCCAACACCACCGGTCGCGGCATTCTGAATGAAAATAAACTCTCCAAACACAATATCAATCTGAGAGAGACTGCCGTTCTCTTCAACAGCAGGCTGAAACTGGACGGTAACGTGAATGTCATGAAGCAGACAGTGAAGAATAAACCCGTATCGGGAGGCTTTTATATGAATCCGCTGGTAGGTCTATACCGCTTTCCTCGTGGCGAGGACTTGGCTTATTATAAAGATAACTATGAGCGTTATGACGAGGACAGAAAGCTGAATACACAAAACTGGCATACTTTTACCGAAGACTTTGAACAGAATCCGTATTGGATACAAAACCGCATACAGAGTAAGGATGCACGTATCCGCCTGCTCCTTTCCCTTTCTGCCAATTTGAAAGTCACTGATTGGCTGACACTTCAGGCTCGTGGCAATCTGGATTACTCAGCCGATAAACTGCGTCAGAAATTTTATGCCTCCACCGCTACGGCACTCTGTGGGATGAACGGGCGCTATATTGAAATGGATTATCAGGAAACGCAGATGTACGGAGATGTGATGGCGATGGTCAAGAAGCAACTGAATGACTTCACATTGGATGTAGCCATTGGTGGCAGTATCAATGACAGAATCACTAACTCTACTCGCATTGATTCGAAGAATGCTTCGTTGAAATATGCCAATGTGTTTAATCTTGCCAATATCGTGATGAGCAGTTCTGCCAGTATCGATCAGAAAATAGATGCCCATTACCAACTGCAATCGGTCTTTGCGACGGCACAGATTGGCTATAAAGAAGGAGTCTTCCTTGACCTGACCGCACGTAACGACTGGTCGTCTACGCTGGCTTACACGAAGTACGAGAAGAAAGGATTCTTTTATCCTTCCGTCGGTGTCTCTTTCCTTCCGGATAAGTGGGTAAAGATGCCCGAATGGGTTTCGTTCTCGAAGTTGCGCGGTGCTTATAGTATCGTTGGCAATGGGGTGCCTCCCTTTATCACCTATCCTGTTTCGTATGTGACTGCCGGTGGAGAGATACTGGCAAGCGATGCGGCCCCTTTCGCCGAGATGAAACCGGAAATGACGCATTCTGTCGAATTGGGTATGGAATGGAAGTTCTTGCAGCACCGCCTCGGATTAAATCTGACCTATTACCGTACCGACACGTATGAGCAGTTTTTCAAACTGCCTGCGCTTGCGGGCGATAAGTATGCCTATCGATACGTCAACGCCGGAGATATCCGGAATCAGGGATGGGAGATAACGCTGGATGCCACTCCGGTACTGACCCCCGACTTCACGTGGAAGACCTCTCTCAACTTCTCTGCCAATAAGAACAAGATTGTAGAACTCCATGAAGAACTGAAAGAATTTGTTTACGGACCTACCAGCTTCTCGTCCAGTTATGCGATGAAACTGGTGAAAGGCGGCTCTATCGGCGATATTTACGGTAAAGCCTTTATACGTGATGAAGAAGGGCACATCGTTTATGGAACGGACGGAGACTATAAAGGACTTCCGTTGGTAGAAGGCGATGGAAATACCGTAAAGGTGGGCAATGCCAATCCGGTCTTTATGTTGGGGTGGAATCATTCCTTCTCCTACAAAGGTTTCAGCCTTTACTTCCTGCTTGACTGGCGCTATGGAGGTGAAGTCCTTTCGCAGACCCAGGCGGAGATGGACCTCTATGGAGTATCGAAAGCGACGGCGCAAGCCCGTGATAAAGGATATGTTTCGCTGGAAGGCCAGCAAATAAGCGATGTCAAAGGATTCTATAAAAATGTAGTGGGCGGACGCGCCGGCGTGACGGAATACTATATGTATGACGCTACCAACCTCCGTCTGCGGGAAGTATCGCTGAGTTATAGCTTCCCCCGAAAATGGGTACAGAAAACGAATTGTCTGAAAGACCTGCAACTTTCTTTTGTAGCCCGCAACCTTTGTTTTCTGTACAAGAAAGCGCCTTTCGATCCCGATCTGGTACTTTCTACAGGCAATGACAATCAGGGAATTGAAGTGTTCGGTATGCCTACCACCCGCAGTCTGGGTTTTACTTTGACATGTGAATTTTAAGAGCAGGAGGGAAGATGATGAAGAAAAAACATATTTATATATACTTGCTGGGGATGCTGCTGCTTTCTATTGGCTGTACAGGAAAATTCCGTGAATTTAATACCGACCAGTCGGGAATTACGGACGATGATTTGCTGATTGACGACAATGGCTTCGGTATTCGTCTGGGGATTATCCAGCAAGGCATTTACTTTAACTATGATTTCGGTAAAGGCAAGAACTGGCCTTTCCAGTTGATACAGAATCTGAACGCGGATATGTTCTCCGGTTATATGCACGACGGCAAACCCTTGAACGGAGGTACGCATAACTCGGATTATAATATGCAGGATGGCTGGAACAGCGCCATGTGGACACATATGTATTCGTATATCTTTCCACAAATCTACCAGTCGGAGAATGCCACCCGTGATACGGAACCTGCCTTGTTCGGCATTACCAAAGTGCTGAAAGTGGAAGTCATGCACCGTGTGACAGATTATTACGGCCCTGTTATTTATAAGAATTTCGCGAATGCCCAGAATCAATATCGCCCTGATACGCAGAAAGAAGTCTACTATGAGTTCTTTAATGAACTCGATTCGGCTGTTGTCTCTCTTACCGATTATATAGACAAGAAGCCCGACTCCAATGGATTCACCCGCTTTGATATCTTGCTGGATGGTCAATATTCCTCCTGGATCAAGTTTGCCAATTCGTTGCGTATGCGTCTGGCAATGCGTATTTCTGCGGTTGATCCGGATAAGGCGCGCGCCGAGTTCCGGAAGGGACTGGAAAATGAATTTGGTGTCTTTGAAGCGGAAGCTGAACGGGTAGCAGTCTCTACGAAATCCGGATTCACGAACCCGTTGGGAGAGCTCAACCGGGTATGGAATGAAACTTATATGAGCGCTGCAATGGAATCTATTCTGACAGGCTACGATGATCCCCGATTGAAAGTTTACTTTGAAACCTGTACCGACAAGGCGTATGCAGGAGAGTACCGCGGCATCCGTCAGGGAACCTGCTTTGCGCATAATCATTATGCAGGCTTATCCAAATTGTCCGTCGATCAGAGTACGGATGCCCCTTTGATGAGCTCCGCCGAAGTCTGGTTTCTCCGTGCCGAAGCTGCTTTGCGCGGATGGATTCCGGAAGATGAAGAAGAATGTTATCTGAACGGAATAAAGGCGTCTCTTCATCAACACGGCATTTATCAGATGGACGATTATCTGAACAGTGAGCGGACGGCTGTCGATTTCATCGACACACAAGACTCCGAAAATAACATTCCTGCCCGTTGCCGGGTTTCTCCTAAATGGAATCCCGCAGACGACAAGGAAATAAAGCTGGAAAAGATCATTACGCAGAAATGGATTGCCTTATTCCCGGAAGGTTGCGAGGCATGGGCGGAACAGCGCCGCACGGGATATCCCCGCCTGTTTCCGGTACGCTTCAACCATAGCAAGAACGGATGTATTGACACAGAGACAATGGTACGTCGTCTCAACTTTCCCGGTACGCTGCAAACCGAAGACAGAGAGCAATACCTGGCTCTTGTGGAGGCTCTGGGCGGGCCCGATCATGGAGGTACCCGATTGTGGTGGGATACAGGAAATAATAGTCTGGATTAAAATTTTAGTGTCGGAATGTGAATATATGTATAGGTTTAACTATTTTTGCACCTTCATTTAAACACATTTGTCATGAAAAAGATCATTTCTGCTCTTTTCCTATGTATGCTGTTTTCTGCCGTACCGGAATTGCAGGCACAAAACATTCAGTTACATTATGATTTCGGACGTTCCCTGTATGATAAAGACTTGAAAGGACGCCCGCTGTTGACCTCCACTGTCGAGAAGTTTCATCCCGACAACTGGGGAAGTACCTACTTCTTTATCGATATGGACTATACGTCCGAAGGAGTCGCTTCCGCTTACTGGGAGATAGCCCGTGAACTGAAATTCTGGAAAGGTCCTTTCTCCGCCCATCTCGAATACAATGGCGGACTGGCGAAAGGATTTTCCTATAACAACGCTTACCTGGCGGGAGCCACCTATACCTATAATAACGCTTCTTTCTCCAGAGGCTTCACATTGACAGCCATGTACAAATATATACAAAAGCACCCATCCCCGAATAACTTCCAGTTGACAGGAACATGGTACATGAACTTTTGCAAGGATTTGCTCACCTTCTCCGGTTTTGCCGACTGGTGGCGTGAAGAGACCAAGTATGGAAAAACCATCTTCCTCTCCGAACCACAATTTTGGGTAAACCTGAACCGCATCAAGGGAGTGAATAAAAACTTTAACCTGAGTGTCGGTTCCGAAGTGGAACTGAGCAATAACTTCGGTGGTCGTGACGGCTTCTATGTAATTCCGACACTGGCTTTGAAGTGGACGCTGAACTAAACTTCGAAGTACAAAATTCCCCAACGGATATACATCAATTATTGAATAAAAATATCGAATGAAAACAGATTTGATCTATGGCGTAGAAGACCGCCCCCCATTTAAAGATGCCCTGTTTGCTGCCTTGCAACATCTGCTGGCTATCTTTGTAGCCATCATTACACCTCCTCTTATCATTGCGAGCGCACTGAAGCTGGATGTTGAAAAAACAAGCTTTCTGGTATCTATGTCCCTTTTTGCTTCGGGTGTATCTACGTTTATACAATGCCGTCGTATCGGCCCGATAGGAGCGAAGCTGCTCTGTATCCAAGGTACCAGTTTCTCCTTTATCGGTCCTATCATAGCGACCGGATTAGTAGGCGGACTTCCGCTGATATTCGGCTCTTGTATAGCTGCCGCACCTATTGAAATGGTCGTCAGCCGTACCTTCAAGTATCTTCGCAATATCATCACTCCGCTAGTGTCCGGCATTGTCGTACTACTAATCGGATTGAGTCTGATCAAAGTCGGTATCGTTTCCTGTGGCGGCGGATATAGCGCGATGGACGATGGCTCCTTCGGTTCGTGGGAAAATCTGTCTATTGCGGCACTCGTACTGTTGAGCGTCTTGTTTTTCAATCGCTGTAAAAACAAATACCTGCGCATGAGTTCCATCGTGTTCGGCCTTTGTCTGGGTTATGGACTGGCTTTCGCCTTGGGAAAAGTAAATATGAGCGCACTAAATGTCGAGATGCTGATGAGTTTCAACATCCCGCAACCTTTCAAATACGGTATTGATTTTAATATCTCTTCATTTATCGCCATTGGTCTGGTCTATCTGATCACCGCCATTGAAGCCACAGGCGATGTGACAGCCAACTCCATGATTTCCGGACTGCCGATTGAAGGTGATTCTTATCTGAAACGTGTTTCCGGCGGTGTGATGGCAGATGGCTTCAACTCTCTTTTAGCAGGTATATTCAACTCCTTCCCGAACTCCATCTTCGCACAGAATAACGGTATCATCCAATTAACAGGAGTTGCCAGCCGCTATGTAGGCTATTATATTGCCGCTATGCTCGTTCTGCTGGGATTATTCCCCATTGTAGGAGCTATATTCTCTCTGATGCCCGATCCGGTACTGGGAGGCGCCACCTTATTAATGTTCGGTACAGTAGCGGCAGCAGGTATCCGCATCGTTTCCTCACAGGAAATAGGCCGCAAAGAAACCTTAGTCTTAGCAGTCAGCCTATCTTTAGGTTTGGGTGTGGAACTAATGCCGGGCGTATTAAAACAAGCTCCAGAGGCGATTCGAAGTATTTTCTCTTCAGGAATCACCACCGGAGGTTTAACTGCAATTGTTGCTAATATGGTAATTAGAGTGAAGTAATAGGTAATAAATAATAGGTAATAAGTAATATGCCATGCGGGTAAAGCTACCGGCAGCTACGATTATTACCTATTACCTATTACTTATTACTTATTTCTAAATTACTCATTTTATCTGTAATCCGAAAGGGGAAATCTGGATACTCGTAGAGGCTGAAACGAGGTTCGGTTTCCCCTTTTGTATAGCTCCAGATAGAAGCGTAGTCTTCCGGGTCTTCCCCCATCTTGCTGAGTTGGCGTAGATAAGCTGCCAGTGATTTATTCTCTACGATATAGATTTGTCCCATCTGATCGATAATAGGGCTATGGTGACGGGTACCGTCATGTTCGAAGCGAAGAATTCGTTTGCCTTCCTCAGTCAATCCTACCAATTGGAAAGTCATACTCTTGCCGATAGCAGGCAGATTCAGTACACTGCGGTCGGTAGCAAGGAAAGGCAGATGATGCTTTCTCATGAATCGTCTTATTTGTTTGGCGGTGTCAGCATCTTCTTTCGGTTTTTCTTCATTTATACCTGCACTGACTTTGGTCTCCAGTATCTTATACAATTCTTCCGCCTGTTCCGGAGTCATCTGTCCGTAAATCTTTTCTTCCTGCTGTTCCTGCATTGAGCGACTGTTGGGTGCAAACACCGCATAATTCTCATTAAATCCCTTCACCGAGAACGTATAATAACATACCACTCCCAGTGAATTGAGTACCTGGCGAAGCCGCGTAGTATGTCCTCTGCGTGAGGCAGCCACCGTATATACCAACTGGTTCGTAATAATCCATCCGGCAGAAAGAATTTTCCGAATCGCCTCTTTTGCTTCGGGCGTCACCTCCAGCGGTGTCTGAAAATGGGTCTGAATGATAAACTGCTTGACGCCAACAGCTGAAGCCTTTTCCTTAAACTCCCGCAGTATGTCAACCAACTCGTCATTAATACGCATCGGCAAATAAGCCAATAAACGAGAACCCAGTCTCACCCGTTGCAATTCCGCATATTTCTCACCTTCCGGACGTTCAAGATTCGCTCTTTGCTTGCGTACCGCCATACGATACACTGCTTCTAATATATTTCTCAACGTCTTATTCTGACTCATCAGCGCATCGCCTCCCGTAATCAGAATATCGCGTAACTGCGTATCCTGTTCAAAATAGGTCATCAACCGTCGCAACTTACTGTCCCACGACTCCTTCGGTCGTAACGTCTCAAATTCAAAATTCAGCCGTTCACTCTGAAAGTCATACATACGCTGGCAAGATGCACAAAGCCCTCCACAAGCCCGTCCCATCGTATCAGGAATAAGGATAGCCACCTCCGGATACCGTCGGTGAATATTATGTCCGTCCGGCAAGAGCCATCCGGCAGCATTCGGCTTTCCTGCCTCCACAATATCTTCCTTCTCCCATGCACGAATATTGCCATACGTCTCCACTAATCGTGGCGAATAAAGTATATAACTCCGAATCGCTTCATCATTATACCCATACCCCGTCACATTCAGCAACGACAAATAATAAGGCGTAGCAAAGAACGGCATTCCCTTTTTACGTGCTCGATTCAGCAAATACATCGTCTCCGACGAAAGCGAATTTCCTAAAAAGCGGTTCAACTCAGCCGGACTCTTCACCGCCATCGACAAATGGAAGCGGAAATCCCCCCACCATTTGCTCACCAACTGATATTTTTCCTCATAACTCATCCCTTCCTCAAAATGGAACCGCACCGAAGGCTTCGACTTCCGGTTCTCAATCTTCTGAATCAGCAGATGCAGCATCCGTTCCTTATTCTCATCACGCATCTCCCGCACTTCCTCATCCAATCCGGTATCCCACCGGTCATTCCGGCTCTTGATGCGCTGCGGAGACGGTAAAGGAACACTTTCCCCTTGCAAACGTTTGAACAACTGGAACAATTCTAGAAACAAATCCGTCGGCATCTCTATATTCTCCAACTTCTCTGTCAGAAACTGATAAAGCAACCGTATCGTCTGTACCGAAATATCCTGTCCCGTAGACAGTTCATGAACATCCTGTCCATCATACTGGAGTAAGAGTCGAATTTGCTCCCTTGCCTCTTCCGCAACCTCATTAACCATCCCGCAACTATCCAGATGTTTTAGCAGACCAGCCTTAAAGTCCTCCACTGTCGGACTC
>ENA-OOYR01000891-OOYR01000891.1-human-gut-metagenome-genome-assembly--contig:-NODE-891-length-15217-cov-2.055468_pt1 | contig 15217 bp, 8 predicted proteins | sample MGYA00241701_ERZ501374 | MGnify/ENA primary metagenome ERZ501374 (study PRJEB25962, sample SAMEA2042655) | human gut metagenome | biome: human gut; feature: human-associated habitat; material: faeces...
ATTCATCAGATGATAGACCAACGGCTTTCCTTTAGCTGTTACACCTTCATCGAAAAGAAGCTGTGCATCCATTTCGGTTAGTGTAGAACCCTCAATGGCTGTAGAATGGGTAATAAGAGAATAGAGGTAGTACTTCTCATAGTCCACCGACTGACTGATACCGAGTTGCTGAAACTCCTTATACAGTTCCTCTATTTCCAGCCAAATACCTTTTTCCATAATTAGGTTACCTTAATTGTTATTTTTCCCAAAATTACTTCTGATACAACACTTTACCAAGCGAAACGACTACTTTCTTACTATTTTTTTGCAAACGCAGGGAAAATTAGGCAATAAAAAAACGCTAAGTCAATTTGTTGCAATCACTTAGCGTTTTCCGAGTACCCAGACTCTCTGTCATCTCCTTAAAAAATCTCTAACCAAACATCTACCTATTTCAACTCAAATGGTACAGTACCTTTAATATCTCTGGATGAACTACCGATGATTGCCTCAAACTTACCCGGTTCGGCCACCCATTCGTGTTTAGCATCATCGAAGAAGCTCAATGCTTTCTTATCAATCGTCAGCGTTACCGCTTTCTCTTCTCCCGGAGCCAGTTTCACTTTTTGGAAACCTTTCAACTCTTTTACCGGACGAGGGAGAGAGGATTTTTTATCACTGATATAAAGCTGAACAACCTCTTGACCTTCACGAGTGCCTGTATTCTTCACATTGACTGTGAAAGAAATGGTATCATCTGCAGTCATAGTTTTCTTGTCGGCCGAGGGTTTTCCATAAGCGAAAGTAGTGTAGCTCAATCCATGTCCGAACGGGAACAGCGGTTTGATTTTTTCTTTATCCGCCCAACGGTAACCTACAAAAATATCTTCCCGATAGATTTCATTAATCGTATCTCCTCTATGTTTAGACTGTGCCAGTTCTTCCTTATTGCCCGGATATTCGCCCAATTTATGAGCCCCTACATCTTCCAGTTTTGCCGGGAAGGTGAAAGGAAGTTTTCCCGAAGGATTGGCGTCTCCTACCAATACGGAAGCAAGAGCTGTCCCGGCTTCCGAACCCAGGAACCAGCCTTGTACAATGGCCGGCACTTCATTTACCCAAGGCATAGCCACAGCATTGCCGGAGATATTGACCACGATCAGGTTTTTATTCACCTTTGCGAGTTCACTAATCACTCTATCCTGCGCGTAAGGCAAACCTAAAGAAGCACGGTCCGAATCTTCACAATCCTGATGATTGCTCTTGTTCAAGCCACCGAAGAAGATAACATAGTCGGCATCTTTAGCCACTTGCAAAGCCTCAGCGAGCAGTTCATCTTCCGAACGGTTGTCTTTCAAGTCCTGACCGGTTTTCACACCATTATACTCTCCCGTCGGATCGCCTACATACCCACGGGCATATACCACTTCCGCTTTTGAGCCCACACGGCTTTTCAGTCCATCCAACGGAGAAATCTCATATTTCACTTTCAAAGAAGAACTACCACCGCCCACAGTCATCATCTTTATCGCATTTTCACCGATCACTGCGATTTTCTTCGCTTTATTCAAATCGATAGGCAATACGTTACCGTTGTTCTGCAACAGCACAATTCCTTCTTCAGCTATCTCACGTCCGGCCTGCCCGTGCTCGGGAGAACCTAAAGAGCCGAATGGTTTGTGCGGGTCCATTGAAGTACGGAAAATCAGACGAAGGACATTACTAACCTTTTCGTCCAGTTCCTTTGTTCCTACTTTACCCTCTTTTATCAGTTTCAGGTAAGGGAAAGCAAGGTAATAATTATCATACGCATTTCTCGTTCCGGCAGACAGTCCGTTCGTCCATGAACCAAACTCTAAGTCCATGCCGTTGTGAATAGCCTGTTCGGTGTTGTGCACACCACCCCAGTCGGACACTACGACGCCATCAAAGCCCCATTCATCGCGAAGAATATCTCGAAGCAGGCGTTTGTTGTGACAGGCGTGCTCTCCCTGATAGAGATTATAAGAGCCCATAATCGACCATGTTCCACCTTCCTGAACAGCCGCTTTAAAAGCAGGCAGGTATATTTCATAAAGAGCACGATCACTCAATTGCACATTGGTGGTATGGCGGTTGAACTCCTGATTGTTCAATGCATAATGCTTCACACAAGCAGCTACCCCGTTCTCTTGTACACCTTTGATGTAAGGAACCACCATAGTGGCGGACAGATACGGGTCTTCTCCCATATACTCGAAGTTACGTCCGTTCAAGGGAGTACGGTAGATATTCACACCGGGCCCCAACAAGATGTCTTTCTTGCGGTAACGTGCCTCTTCACCGATACTTTTTCCATAAAGATGCGACATTTCGGGATTCCATGTAGCAGAAAGACACGTCAGTGCCGGATAGGCAATACAGGAATCGTTTGTCCATCCTGCCTGATCCCATTCATCCCACAACACTTCCGGACGGATACCGTGAGGACCGTCGGTAGCCCATACTTCGGGAATTCCGAGGCGGGGAACGCCTGCCGAACTAAATTTAGACTGTGCATGAATCATCTTCACCTTTTCTTCAAGGGTCATCCGGTTCAATGCATCTTTCACTCTCTCTTCGATAGGCTTACCAGTGTCCAGATACACGGGCTTCTGCGCAAAGGCAGGCAACGCAGTTATCACAGACAAGCCAAGTAACATTGCTTTGAATTTCATGTTCATTTATGATATAAGAAATAAGTTCATACTTTATTTATATAGACTCCCAAACAGGGGATATTTCCTAGTTGCGGACGAGTTTATTAATGTTTTTTACATTATTCCGACCAAAGATGAATCCTGAAAGGGTACAATTCATCATACCCTTTCAGGATAGTTTCAATAAAAATCCGGCATTAATCTTCAGATCAATTTATTTTCTCAACCTTCAGATCAGCATTTGCATTGCCATTCGTTACATCAATGGTAAATCGATAGACAGCTCCTTCTTCAAATGCTTTATTATCCTGCATTTCCAAATTTCCGGAATCTGCAAGTTTAAGCTGTTCCACTAAAATAGAGCTTGCATAATTGCCGAATTCTCCTCCCCAATCATTTTGATGGAAGAACTTAAAACTAATCACTTCCGGGTCACCACTAGTCTTCAACGTTTCCCCGGCTTTCAAGGTTAGCTGATACTTTTTAGAAGCAACTTGCGCCAGACAGAGCGCTTTACTTGGCTCCCAACCTACTTCGGAAGACGTAACAGAAGGCTTACCGATTCCTTTTCCGATAGCCCAGATTGCACCCGTTCCGTCATCTTGCAATTTGGCCGGTTTACCATCTTTCAAAGCCATTACAGAAAAATACTTCAAAACAGCATTAGCTGTCACCCGATAATCTCCGTTAATCGGCAGGAACTTCAATGCACCATCACTTTGTTTCTCAAAGAAGTCAGGATCGATCCACCATTCATTCAAATTATCAATGCCTGTAACAGTTATCATTTGTCCTTGTGTAAACGCCTGATCCGACTTATATATATCAGTATCTGTCACCTCCATCTTATCATTACCAAAGAAAATATCCGGTGCAGGTAAATCTACCTTCCCTACTTTCTCCACTGTCAACACAGCCTTGGTATTGCCTTTCGTCACATCAACTGTAAACCTGTAAATACCTCCTCTTTCGAACTTCTGACCTTCTTCCAGTCCCAAGTTTCCGTCCGATGAGATTTTAACCAATTCACTCGTTGTAGAAATAGCATCACCCTTAAACTCGCCGTTGTCCCATTTATTGATATGGAAGAACTTAAAGTTAATATCATCCACTTTCATGGTAACGCCAGCTATAAATGTCAGTTGATACTTCTTCGCAGTAAGCTGTGGCATACACAGACCATTTTCCGGAGTCCACCCTACTTCAGAAAGTGCCACCGACGGTTTACCGATTCCTGTTCCAATAGCCCAGATAGCACCTGTTCCATCATCCTGCAACTTGGCAGCCTCACCATTCTTCAAAGCAATGACAGAGAAATACTTCATTTTACCATTGGCTGTTATTTGGTAACTTCCGTCAATCGGCAGGAATTTCAATGTTCCATCTTCCTGCTTTTCAAAATAATCCTGGTCTATCCACCAATTATCATAATCAGGCACCCCTTCAAACGCTAGAATGTCATTCTTCTTCAAAGTCAACTTGATTGCATAGATATCATTCTCTACCAATTCCATATCTTCACCGTTCACCTTTAACTTGGCAAATGGTTCTGCCTCGTAAGTCAACGTATTAAACTTGATAGCATAATTTCCCGGTTCCGTATTAGAAAATGAGATAGCATTCGTAGAACCGGCTTCAATCGTTCCATTCTCCCAGCCGAAAGTCAATTCGTTCCCATTCTCTCCCACTTTCGGAGTCTTGATATACGCTTTCATCTTTTGCGAGAAGTCTCCTGTCACACTATACTTGTACATGGATTGACGTTCCATCCGGTACTCTTTTCCTTCCTCATCCACTAATGTCAGATAGGGGAAGTCCGGTCGTGCCAGAGCGAGTTCTTTCGTCATTTCTGTAGTAGTAAAATGAATGTTCTGAAGAATATATTTCAAAGTTGCCTTTCCATTAGGAATATTAGCATAATAAGGAACAAAAATTTTACCAGTATAGTCATTTCCGCTTGTCTTTGTACGGATGACCGTTTCAGACACTTGTTCTTCTCCATAAAAAAGCTGTGCTTTCAACGTAGAAAGAGGCACATCCACATCCGAGGCTTTAATCGTAAACGGAAGACTGTCACCAAAAAGAGCATCTGCATTCTCTGCTTTGATTTCCATACTCGGATTACCGGGCAAGAATTCGTCATCATTACAGGAATTCATGGATAACATTCCTGCCAAAGCCAATATAATATAACTGTTTTTTTTCATTGTCTTGATCGTTTTAAGGTTCTTATTCCGACTTTGCCCAACGATAGGAAGTCACAGATTTGCCCGGAACATCATAAGCAAAATGACGCTTACCATCACTTAAGGTTATCTTTTTAGTCTTTTCATTATTATTCATCAGTACAAAAGCGTATGTTCCATCCGGATTCTCGAAAGCGGAATACATGATATTGCTATCAGCATAGCCGGATGCACCGATACGTACCGCTCCCGGTTTCACCACACTTGAGAGATGGGCGATGATATAGTAATGCGAGTTGCGGATAATTGTCTTATAGTCGCTATTACTGATATCCACCGCTCCGTAGCAAGTCTGGCAACCGCCTTCACGGTTAGGAGCACGGTCATTATCAAGCATCAGGTTCCACACTATAACTCCCCTACACCAGTTGTTGATCGTACCCAATGCTACTTCTTTCATATCTTCCAGCAATCGTTTCGACAAATCACGTCCGCTATTCCATGTTCCGATAGAAGTCTCCGTGAAAAGAAGTTCCTTTTCAGGATAGGCTTTATGTATATTTAAAAGCTCTTCGCGATTCCCGCCATAGTTGTGATAAGCAGCTCCGGCCAGGTATTGGGAAGCAGCTGCGTCCTCATACATCTTACCGGGGTAGTTCTTTTCCGTTGCAATATCACTATAATCATAGTTATGATCGTATGCATAAATTTTCGTAGCCAGTCCGGCTGTTTTGAATTTAGGTCCGAGTGCTGTTTTCACAAAGTCCCTCTGTTCTTCCCAACTCATATAAAGCGAAGCGGAATTACCACGGTTCAACGGTTCGTTCTGGGGAGTTACAGCATAAATATCAATGCCTTCGGCGTTGAAGGCTTGTACCCATTTCACAAAATAAGTGGCATAGTCCTGATAATAGGCTGGATTCAGCTGACCGTTTGTCCATGAATCCAGCGGAGTAAGATCTGTGAGACTCTTTACTTTCATCCATTTTGGACAAGTCCAAGGGGCGGCAATGACTTTAATAGAAGGATTGATGCTCAAAATCTCTTTCAGAATCGGAAGGATATAGTCTTTCTCTTCACTTTGCAAAGCAAAATGCTCAATACCTTTCGTATCACAGCAGGTATATTCGCTCAATGAAAAGTCCGAGCAGCCGATAGAGATACGGATATAGCTAAATCCGAAGCCTTTGTCGTCAGAGAATGTTTCCGTAAGGAAGGCGTGACGATCTTCCGGTTTCATTTGCAGAAGATTAAAACAAGTGGCGCCTGTGATAGCAGCTCCGAAGCCGTCCATTGTCTGATATTGTTCAGTCGGATTCAATGTGATTGAAGTAGGTGCCAAATTATCTTTCGAGCTGAAATTAACGGCATCACGGGTCAAATCGCGAGTCAGGCTGCTAGTGGTCGCATAAATAGTCACATCTCCAGTCGGAACAGGTGTAACCGGTTTCTCCGCATCGTCACTGTTGCTGCATGCAGCTAATATGGTGAAGCATCCTAAAAAGGTCAATGCTATATTTCTCATGTCTATCATAATCTTAAGTTTTCTATGTTTTTAGTTGAATTAATAACCCGGATTCTGGTGAATCTTATCATTCGCGTCGATTACCGACTGCGGAATTGGCAAACGATAAGAGTTCTTATCAAAAGTGTAAATCTGCGCTTTGCGACCTGAATCCTTAGCATACACTGCATTCATCACCTCTTCTACCTTGTCCAGACGGACCAGATCAAACCATCGTTGTCCCTCAAAAGCCAGTTCTAACCGACGTTCTTTAAGCAAAGCATTCAGCATGGCATTTTTGTTTGAACGGACAGAGGTGGGAAGTGCTCCCAATTTGGCACGGTCGCGAACTTTATCTATTATATCGGCGGCTCCTTCCAAATCCGGCGTATCCTGCATAATCAGCGCTTCTGCTTTCAGCAACAGGACATCGGCATAACGGTACTTGATGATACTGCTGTTGGCAGAGCGGCATTTATACATGAACGGATAATTATCAGACGGATAATAGTTGCTCCAATTACAATCGTAATAGACTATTGATTCTTTGAAACGGACTTCATCCCCTTCCTGTTTGAAAGCACTAATCAGGTCACGTGACGGAGTCACCCATTTCGCCCACGTGAAATTGTTATTCCAATTCACGAGATCACGCCCGAACATCCATGTACACCAGTTACCTGCTCCGGATGTAAATTGTGCTTCAAGAATCGATTCTTTTGTATTACGCATCTTTGCATCTGTTCCCGCAGCATTCATTCCAAACAAATCACTGAAATCATCTACCAGATCAAAACCGTCTGCTTTCACCTCATCACAATATTGAATAACTTTCGTATAATCACGCAAAGGTTTCTCGGCATATATTTTAGCCAATAAGGTACGAGCTACAGATTTGGTAAACAACGTTTTATTCCCCGGCGTATTGTCCGGAGCATACAATACTGCATCCAACAAATCCTTTTCAATCTGCTGATAAGCTTCAAGTTCCGTATTTTGTTTGGGGAAATATTGCGGATATACCTCATCAATGTTTTCAGAAGTAATATCATCAGCCACCGTTGTAATCACCAGAAAATCACCCCACAGACGTACCATGTCAAACATTACCATGGCACGGAATATCTTCGCTTCTGCTTTGTATTGCGCCCGTTCGGCAGTAGTCAACGAATTATCTGTCACCAGGTCAATGTTACAAATGAGTTTATTGGCACGGGCCACATCCTCCAAATAACGGTTCCAGTCACGTTCCAACACAGAATTGGAACCTTCAATCGAATTATTCTCAAACGGGACAACTTCCGCTCCGGTAGTACCGGCATAAGCATTATCCGAATGGGAGTCTGAAATCAAAAGTAAATCCACATACCAATGTTCCTGACGGTCACGCATTTGATTATAAAGCGTTGTCAGATGACTTTCAACTGCAGCTTTATCCTTGAATACGATTTTTGTACCATCACTTGTCACCCCTTCCGTCACATCCGAATAGGTGTCTAATGGCTCATAATTCAGCGAGCAGGAAGAAAGTCCCAATAGCAAGCCGGAGGTTAATCCGTAAAATATAGTTCTTAGTTTCATAATCTTTCCTTTCATTAGAATTCAACATTAATACCAAACACGTATGATCTGCAATGCGGGTAAGTACCCCAATCAATACCTTGTACCGTACCGCTGTTACCCCATTGGTTTACTTCCGGGTCCATTCCCGAATAGTTGGTCCATGTCAGCAGGTTAGTAGCCGTGAAGTAAGGTTGCAAACGGGTAATTCCCCATTTCTTCAACAGTTTACCTTTAACGTTGTAGGACAAGGAAACATCCTTCAATCTTAGATAACTGCCATCTTCTACAAAATAGGTAGAATTGAGTAATTTGAAATTAGCCTTAGGCACGTCTGTTATCTGTCCGGGTATTTTCCAACGATTCAGTACACGGGCCGACTGATTCTTACCATCATACATACCTTCCGTTTCAATACGTGAAGCATTATAAATATCGTTTCCATAAGAACCTTGGATAAAGATACTCAAATTAAAGCCTTTCCATGAAAAGGTATTAGTCATACCATAGGTAAAATCGGGATTCGGATCACCGATATAGGTACGGTCGGAAGATGATATTTTACCGTCATTGTTCAAATCACGATACATCAATTCACCGGTTTCAGGATCTACCCCATCACTTATATAACCGTAGAAACCTCCCAAAGCACGGCCCGGCTCATTACGTACAACATAGTCATTCACCACATCCGCAGTTTTAGCATCGTAATAAACTTTCTGTAATTCCAGCTTTGTCAATTTATTCCGGTTAAAAGAGATATTGAAGTCTGTATCCCATGTAAATGCTCCTCCACGAAGATTTTTCGAACTAATAGAAAGCTCAAAACCCTTATTTACCATTTCACCCTCGTTACGGGCAATAGACGTAGCGGCTGCGGCACCGGCAGGTAATGACACATTCATCAACATGTTTTTGGTCTTCTTATAATAATAGTCGGCATTAAACGTCAACCGTCCATTCAATAGGGTCAGATCCAGACCTATATTGGTCTGTGTCGTGGTTTCCCATGTTAAATCAGATGTACGCAAGTTGGCCTGGCTAATGGTAGGAACAGCATTTGCATAATCAGTCGAATCACCTTCGCCGCCTTTCTTAAACCATTCGATACGGCCGATATTGTAACGCTGCAAATATGCATAGTCACCAATACCCGACTGGTTACCGGTTTGTCCCCAGCCACCGCGCAATTTTAAATCGTCAATCCATGTCAGGTTCTCCATGAACTTTTCCGAAGAAATACGCCAGGCTGCAGAGAATGAAGGAAATACGCCCCAACGATGATCGGGATGTAATTTAGAAGAACCATCGGCACGAAGATTAGCTGTTACCAAGTATTTACTGTCGAAGTTATAAGCTACACGTCCGAAGAATGACATAATTCCCCATTGAGATGCACCCGTACCTGTATTATCCCAAGATATTTTATTGGCAGCATTCAATGTTTGAATCTGATCGCTACGATAGTGAGAGCCGTTGATCCAGCTATTTGAATAGTCTGAATCCGTCCATGACGAACCGGCCATTACTTCCAAGCCATGTTTCTTGAAATTTTTATTATAAGTCAATACATTATCAAATGTCAGCACTGTGTTCATATTCCGATTGTCCGAAGCCTCACCGTACTGATTGCGGCCCCAAGCAGTAGAAATCGGATCAAGAAAAGTGGTATTAACGGCGTTGCGACGGTCAAGAGTAAGAGTAGACTTGAACTTCAGTTCCGGAAATGGAGTCAGCAATATATTACCCGATGCCAACAAGCGGTTTTCTTTGTCTTTGTTATTTTTCGCGCGGGCCATATTTTCTAATGGATTGGTGATATTACCCACTCCATAGAAGTTATTGTAATACTGATTAGGGTTCAAAGCATCCCACACCGGCGCATAAGTCGGTGTATTGATAACAGCCAGAATAACACCACCCCGATTCGAGCCTGTTCCCATTGCTCCGCCTCCATTGCTTGTATAATCTGAATAAGAGATATTGGCACTTACTGTCAGCCATTTACGAACCTGATTTTCCAAATTTACCCGGAAATTGTAACGCTTGTAATAAGAGATGTCCAACACTCCCTGTTCTTTGAGGTAACCCGCAGAAAGGTAATATTTCATTTTCTCATTACCATTGGATACAGCTACCTGATAATTTTGAGTCTTTCCGGTCGTATACGTTTCATCAAACCAGTCGGTGCGGTCGGGTAATCCGTCCGGCAAAGACACTAGTCCGATTTCATCCTGCAATTCTTTATATTGTGCTGCATTCAGGGATTCTACTTTATCGGCTACTTTGTTCAAACCGAACTGGGCTGTCAAAGAAACTTTGGCATTACCGGCTGCACCGGCCTTCGTAGTAATTAGAATGACTCCGTTAGCGGCACGCGAACCGTAGATAGATGCCGATGAAGCATCTTTCAATATCTGCATACTCTCAATATCATTCGGAGAAAGGAACTTGATATTGTCTACAGGCACTCCATCTACTACATACAGCGGATCATTACTACCATTCATTGAAGTAGTACCACGAACACGGATAGACATTTCACCGCCCGGCGTACCGTTAGGCTGAATCACCGAGACACCGGCTGCCTTACCTTGAATGGCCTGTCCTGCCGAAACAATAGGCCGCATATCCAAATCCTTGGTAGATACGGAAGAGATAGCGGTAGTCACATCTTTCCGTTTCACCGAACCATAACCGATGACCACCACTTCATCAAGCACTTCATTATCTTCCTGAAGTGTGATCTTCATCTGGTGGGCTGCCTTTACCTCCTGCGACTTATAACCCACATAAGAGAATATCAAAATGGCGTTTTGCTTAACGTTTAATGTGAAGTTGCCATCTAAATCGGTTATTGCTCCGTTAGACGTACCTTTCTCTTGTACACTAACACCGATTAGCGGTTCTTTTTGAGCATCCAGGATCTGACCGGATGCAGTAATTTGCTGTGCGGATGCACTCAAAGATAAAAACATTGCCAAGATAGCAAAGAAAATCTTGCGACTCCCCGAAAGGATTTTTCGCCTGTTTTTTTTCATGCGTACTAAGTTTTAAAGTTAATAATAAGACGCTCGTCAGCAATGGGCTACTCTCATTACTTTCGAAGCACAGGTCAAAAGTATAAAGAAATTAAAGTGAGCTAACAAGGAGGGGGCAATAAGTGGATCATACAAAACGATAATCCACTTATTTTCATCTATTTACATTCAGAACGTATACCTAAAAAAGTGGTTGTTTTACAGTCCGAATTAGCGAATTTTTCGCACTAAATCGTCAAAATCCTCTCTCGATCCACGGGCTTTATTCCTTACTTTCGCCCGATAATTATAAATTGTATTCACTGAATAACGAAGAAACTCCGCAATTTGTGAACTATCTTCAATACCCAGACGTATCAAAGCAAAGATGCGCAGTTCAGTATTCAATAACTCGCCTTTCTTCGGTAAAATCTGTTCATTTTCCTGTAATAAGTCATTGAATTTTCCCACAAAGTTAGGGAAGAGATGCAAAAAGGCTGTATCAAAGTTTGCATACAATTCTTCCAGCTCTTCGTCAAGAGCATCTTGGGAACGCGTTATCTTTAATAATTCCGCAATTTGTCCGGCAGACACTTTCTTATTCACCATCCGCCGGTAAGCGTCTAAACGGTTGATATAAGTAGAACACAACTTGATGAAACGGGCAATATACTCTTCCTTGATCTGATTGGACTCCGAGAGTTCGATATTGGTAGAAGACAAGCAACTATTCATCTGCCTCAACTCCTCATTCAATCCGTTTAACTGCTTATTAGCTACCTGAAGATGATTTCTTGCATCTGCCAGCTTTTTCATCTGACGGTAGATATATCCCAAAGCTACAATCAACAACACCAACAGTGCAGTGATAAGCAGCAGGTTCTGTTGAAGACGGTCGTTCTGCTTTTCAATCATTGCCTGATAGGTTTTATCAATCAATGAAAGCACGTCAGCACTCTGCCAACTACGCAAACGGGCATTATAAAACTTTGTCGCATTCCAGGAAAAGCGCATATATTGGTATGCACGTTCCATATCACCATCTTCATAAAGTAATTGGGCAAGCATCCACAACGAAGCATGGTCCTTAATGGCAGAACGAATATCCGATATAGCAGAAAGACAAAGATTCCGTTTCTCTCCCAGACTATCATTACTGTACTTGTAAATCAAAGAACGATGATAAGTAGCCATCGCATATTGGGGAGTATATGGTTCTATTTTCGTCAACCGGAGATCATTCACTTTCAGGGCATCCTCATACTGGCGTTGATCGCGAAATGATGCTTCACGCATCAGCAGGTATTCTTCCGATTCCGGAGGCAATATAGCATATAATGAATCTCTATATGCCTGTGAAATACTCCAATAACGTCCCGAAAGGGTTTTATCCTGTGTATAAACGCCCAACTCGCCATACACATGGTCAAAGCAGGTGTAATAATCGGCTATTAAACGAGGAATGATTTTCCGACGGTCTACCGATTCCAGCACATCAAGAGACTCTTTATACATTCCAGTTGATGATAATAATAGCGAAAGCTGCAACTGACTTTCTATCTTCCGGTCCGTATCACGCAAGCGCTCTGCAATCCGGATATTTTCATTCAAATAGTGAATTGCAGAGTCGCAGATAAAGGCTTTATATTCTTTGTATATCTGACTGTTCAGATTGTACTGTTCCGCAGAATTAGATTCTATTCCGTGTGTCAGTTCTTTAAGGTGCTTGATACGTGATTCACGTTGAACCACATACGTCTCATGTTCTTGAATCGTCAAATCAAGCACATTCAACAGTGAGTCCAGGGTCTTATCGGCCCGGGTATATAATGGAAAAGAGAGAAGTAAAAGAAATATCAGGTACTTTTTTTTCATCGGAGTATTAAACTTTAATAGAAGATTACAAGATTAATAAAGACAAATGTAGAGAAAATCTTCGTAATCTTATTACAAATAGTTCATAAATTAAAGGAACAACCCCGGATACATACCTGATGAAAATAAATACCATATTACCAACCGAAGCTCTTACCAATAAAAGTATTATCTTTGTTGCATGAAAAAGTTAGTCATTGTAGGATGTGGACGACTTGCAGAAATCGTTGCGGATGCAGTTGTCAAAGGCTTATTGCCAGATTATAATCTGGTAGGTGTCTATTCGCGTACGGCATCAAAAGCAGCGCACATCGTTCATAAAATGCAGCAACATGGCAAGCCTTGCATTGCTTGCGCCACATTGGAAGAGTTATTGGCATTAAAACCAGATTATCTGGTGGAATCGGCCTCTCCTGCCGCTATGCGGGAATTGGCTTTGCCGGCATTGAAAAACGGAACGTCTGTCATTACCTTGTCTATCGGTGCTTTGGCAGACGAGACATTCTATCGGGAAGTGGCAGAAACCGCCAAGGTAAATGGCACACGAATCTATATCGCATCCGGAGCTACCGGTGGATTCGATGTTTTAAGAACTGCCTCTCTGATGGGAAATACGACGGCCCGCTTCTTCAATGAAAAAGGTCCTAACGCACTCAAAGGAACTCCCGTTTATGATGATTCTTTGCAAACGGAGCAACGTACTGTTTTCTCCGGAAGTGCTGCGGAAGCTATTCGCCTCTTTCCAACCAAAGTGAATGTTACAGTTGCCGCCTCACGAGCTTCTGTCGGTCCGGAGAACATGCAGGTATCCATACAATCTACCCCCGGATTTGTGGGAGATACGCAAAGGGTAGAAATCAAAAATGACCAAGTGCATGCCGTAGTAGACATTTATAGTGCCACATCGGATATTGCAGGGTGGTCAGTAGTGAGCACCCTGATTAATATCGTTTCACCCATTGTATTCTGACAGATTGGCCAACACTTTTGCGCTCAGGCGGTCAAACGCCTGACGCGTGCGGCCAGTAGACACCTGCATACAACGTACATGCGGATGATTGAGCAGTTGCTCACCCCCCAATGCGCCTATCGTGTCACAAAAACAAAGGTTATCACCTTCCAGCCATTCAGTAAAAGCAGCCTCATCCCATGCTGGCGACAAACCGGTATTGAATAAGATCTTCCGGTTACCCATCTGCTTAAATTCCTCTTCGTGCAACAGAATCGTATTTTTATTAAGGCAACAACAAATGACTTCACTCTCTGCCAGGAGTTCCCTCAATGGCAAAAAGCGATATCCTTTGGCAGTAGCCGCTTCTTTCTCACTGCGGGCATAATATGAAATTTCAGCACCAAAGAATTTCAAGGCGTCCGCTATCATGCCGCCAGACTTACCCAGTCCGACTATTCCGACTTTCAATCCGGTAATCTCACGAGGCAAATCTTCCCACGTTTCCTGTCCAAAGCCGTGCAAACAGCGCACCAACTCACTGACTACATATTCCACTACTCCCTCGTCACCATAATCCCGGATACCTGTTACCGTGATACCCCGTTCATTGGCATAACGAATATCAACATTGGCACTTTCGGGAGAATAGAGTGAACAACACATTCCAATGTATTTCACATTCGGACAACATTCAAGTACATACCGGTTGATACGGGAGGTATAACTCAAAAGCACCGCATCAGCATCTCCGATACGGGTAATAATTTCATCATCATTCACGGGTATGTCAGGATACATCACCACCTGACCGGCAAATGAATACAACGCTTTTTCGGCCGACGGAACCAGACTGATCGGCTCTATAGCTACAAGTTTCTGAAACATCGTTTTTTTATTTTAGATTATTCGCGGTTAAGATAACCAATTGAAGAATAAACACTTTGCATAATTTGGGGAGTTGAGAGATAACAATTTGGTAACTGTGCGCATTTTAGCGATTTGCAGAATAGTATCTTCAAGTAACTCTTTCGAATACAAAAGTAACAAAATTCTCTCAGGAAACAAACTCACGACCGGTTTTTATACAATTCGACAATAAAAAAACTCCGTTATTCGATAATCTTCCTTTTGACAGAGGACAGCTTTCCTAAGTCATGCGGAGTAAATTGTATAAAGCAAAAGGATCCCTACAATTTGACAGTAGGGACCCTTTTTGCAAGTTGGGCGGAGATATATTTTGTAATCTGCCGATGGCAGAGCGTTTTTAATCGACTACTAATTAAGATATAATCTTTTTACGACAACATATGTCGTCTACCGCATCAGGCATAAAATTGGATTTCAAAAAATAAATCAGACCGCCTTGAAGTTCAACTTCGGGAAAGGCGCGGATTACGGTGGCGTGATGCTCTTCCATTTCATAAGGCCGCCATGCTGCGCCACAGTCCATTCATTGTTGG
>ENA-OOYR01000904-OOYR01000904.1-human-gut-metagenome-genome-assembly--contig:-NODE-904-length-15055-cov-3.208933_pt1 | contig 15055 bp, 9 predicted proteins | sample MGYA00241701_ERZ501374 | MGnify/ENA primary metagenome ERZ501374 (study PRJEB25962, sample SAMEA2042655) | human gut metagenome | biome: human gut; feature: human-associated habitat; material: faeces...
GAAGAAGTCCAAAAAGCTCTTAAAGTTCGTTTTGGACGACGGAACCGGCACAGATCGGGTCATTTTGAGCGGAATTCACGAGTATTATGAGCCGGAAGAGCTGGTGGGCAAGACCTGCATCGCCATCACCAACCTCCCGCCCCGCCCGATGATGGGCATTGATTCCTGCGGTATGCTGATCTCCGCCGTGCATCACGAAAACGGTGAAGAAAAGCTCCATTTGCTGATGGTTGATCCTCACATTCCGGCAGGCGCAAAGCTCTATTGATTGACCTAAAATTGTCGGTGCTTACGCCACAACTTACGCCAATTTACTCCGAGCTTACGCCAAAAATGCGTTTGGAATTTTGCGATTGCAGACAAGTTCCGATAGCATACGATAATTTCATATGATTTAAGCCCGCTGATTTCGGTCAGCGGGCTTTTTCTATTTCTGCCCCTATTACATCTCTGTGATGTGATAGGGGCTTTTTTTATCCCTGAAAGGTGGTCGAAAAAATTTTTTTGAAAAATCTCAAAAAAACTTCGTACAAATCGAAAAAAATTTCCCAGTTGGTTAGTGAGGGCAAAAACCTCACGAACCTTGAAAATCGAATAGACATTCAACAGGTACATTCCTGATCGGGGGCGAAAGCCCCAGCCGAATGAAGGTGCGCCACGAACTTCCTGCCCACAGGGGTTATCACGGAAAGCAAGGTTGGTAGCGATTCCGAACCATTCTGAAATATCCGTTTGCTACGGATAAGGCGATGAAACGAATCAGGGACAATGATACTTCCCTATGGGGCTGGCGGAGTACCCGGCAGAGGTGAGATTCCTATGAGTTCGGTCAGCAACCGAACGCCTGTTGATTTCCTTTTACGCATTTGGGGGATGAGATCGAGTTAAATGCGACCACCAAAGCACAGGAAACGCTTCCTGTGTTTTGGTGGATCAAGCGATCCAAATCTAATAAGAAGGAGGAAAAGCGAAATGCCAAACTGTAAAACCATTGCTATCTGCAATCAGAAAGGCGGCACAGGCAAAACGACCACAACGGTCAATTTGGGGGTTGGACTTGCACGACTCGGCAAGAAGGTACTCCTTGTAGATGCCGACCCACAGGGCGACCTCACGACTTGCCTCGGATGGCGAGATAATGACAGTCTTACGACGACCATTACCGACAAGCTCTCCGGGGTTATCCGTGAGGATCATACAGACCCGCAAAGCGGTATTCTGCATCACGAGGAAAATGTCGATTTGCTCCCTGCTAACATCGAGCTGTCCGCTATGGAAATGATGCTTGTCACCGCAATGAGCCGTGAAACCATTCTGAGAAGCTATTTGAGCAAGGTCAAAGACAATTATGACTATGTACTGATTGATTGTATGCCTTCGCTCGGTATGGTCACTCTGAATGCGCTGGCGGCGGCAGATAGCGTAATCATTCCCGTGCAGGCGCAATATCTTCCGGCAAAGGGAATGACCCAACTGATGCAGACCATTGGAAAGGTCAGGCAGTACATCAATCCGAGCCTGCGAATCGACGGTATCCTATTGAACATCGTAGATAACCGCACCAACCTCGCAAAAAGCACTGCCGACGCACTGCGAAAGAACTTTGGGAGCGTTATTAAGATATACCGTTCCTCCATCCCTATGGCAGTGAAAGCCGCAGAGGTTGCTTCCAAGGGCGTAAGCATCTACAAGTATGAGCCGAGCAGTCCTGTTGCAAAGGCTTATGCCGAGTTCGCAAAGGAGGTGTCTGCCGATGGCAGGAAGAAAGAGCGACTTCACTCTGCCGACGCTCGATGACCTGTTTTCTACACAGGAGCTTCGTGACGATGCCAAACTCAGTAAAATCCGAGATATTCCCCTTGAGCTGATCGACGATTTTCCCGACCACCCATTTAAGGTTCGGGACGACGAGGATATGATACAGCTTGTGGAGAGCATTAAGGAACGAGGGGTCATTACTCCGGCTACCGTCCGTCAGAAAGAGGACGGCAGATATGAACTGATTTCCGGTCACAGGCGAAAACGGGCTTGTGAACTTGCCGGGTTTGAAGCACTCCGTTGCGAGGTCGTAGACCTTGACCGTGACGCCGCCACCGTCCTTATGGTGGAGAGCAACTATCAGCGGTCGCAGATACTTCCCTCAGAAAAGGCGTTTGCCTACAAAATGAGGCTGGAAGCGATGAAGCGGCAAGCAGGTAGACCAAGCAAAGATAATTCTGCACCAGTGGTGCAGAATTTCGATGGGAAAACCACACGGGAAATTGTTGCCGCCGAGAGTGGCGAAAGTCACGAACAGGTTCGCCGGTATATCCGTTTGACGAACCTTGTCCAAGAGCTTCTTGACCTTGTGGACGAAGGGAAAATCAAAATGCGCCCTGCGGTGGAGCTATCCTATTTGGACGAGGACAGCCAGCGGGCGGTGGTTGATGAAATCGACCTGAACCAATGCACCCCGTCCCACGATCAGACTATCCGTATGCGGAAGTTCTTCACGGAAGGCAAACTCACACCGGAAGTAGTATCTGCCATTATGAGCGAGGAGAAACCGAACCAGCGTGAGAAAATCGTCCTGCGTGGGGATAAGGTGCGAAGCCTGATCCCGAAGAATATCCCTGTGAGCCAAACGGAGGATTATGTGGTCAAGGCATTGGAGCATTACAGTCGTTTCCTGCGCCAGCGGGCAGAGCGTGACAGCCGATAGGCACACGGAGTATGTTTTCCGCTGTCCCCTTCCTCACACTCCATCCCCAGAACTTCCAGACTATCCGAGAATAAATAATCTATCTCCTAACTTTATCTCTATCTCTCTAAATTAAGTCTATCTAAGAGAGACTCGGAGATCGCACAGTTTGGAATTGCGCCCACCGGCGATATGATGAAAAGTTGCGCTTCAAAACGCATCTTTGTCTGAACGGTTTTCATCGGGTAGAATGTGGTCGAAGGGAGTGAAGCGTATGAAATCTAAAATCGCAGTTCTTTTTCTGATTGTCCTTTTGTGCTTGACTTCGGGGTGCAACAACACCTCGCATATTGCAGAACAGCCCGCCCCGGTTTCTTCTTCGGGAAGTAATGAAGCTCCCGACCAATCAGAAACGGCGCAGGCAACAGAGAAAACGGAGGTTGAACAGCCCCGAAGTACAGAGCCGAAAGACGATGACCGTTCAACAGAAGCAACGGCAGGCGTGTTGGATAGCAGTATTCAAACAAAACCGGCATCCGAACAACCTAACAGCGGCACAACGCCGCCACAGGTAAGCGAACCGTCCAAAACACCTGACGAGTCCGAGCGCCATCCGGAAGTCTCTGCACCATCCGAAAAGGAACAGCCCACACCTCCGGCAACGGAAGAACCAAAACCGGCAGAGCAACCACAACCGACCGAACCGTCGCAGGAAGAACCAACAGAGCCGGCATTTGACATTGGCTATTGGATCGGCTTTGCCAAGAGCTATGCCGAGAGTGTCGGTCTTACGCTGAACAGCGAAGCCGTGTACTGCTGGGACAATCCCATTGCCGCAGGTTCGCAATGCAAATACACCGAAAGGGACATCAAGGGTTACTTGAGCCGCTACGCCAAAGATCCCGACATCACGGATGTTTGGATTTGGTATGAGCAGACCGGAACCGGTTCCTTTGAGGTGTATATCGGCTACGCATAACAACAAAATCAAATCACACTGAAACGCATCGTCAAAGTACGGTGCGTTTTTCGTTTTCAAGGAGGTAATCAACACGATGAAAACACATTTTTTCAAGCGAGGAATTGCAGGACTGCTTTCTCTCGTGATGTGCCTGTCCGCATTTATCGGACTTGGCACGACTACCGCCTTTGCCGCAGGAGAGCAGGCGGAAGTCTATCTCATTTCTTTTCCGAGAAGCGGAGATGCAAATCTCGACTACAGCGGTACTTGGGGACACTCCAATCTTCACTATATGAACGGTTGGTATTCCGGTGAGTCCAAGTACACTACCATTCGAGCAATGCACTCGTATGACGGTAATATCTGCTACTGCATCGAGCCGGGTACGCCGCAGGACACCGGCGACAGATACACCAGCAAGGATGAAACCTTTTGGGATAACCTCCCCTCGGATTTCAACAGCACCATTTCTCCCTACGATATGAAACTGTTCATCGGTCGTATTATGCAGTACGGCTACACGGGACCGATCAGTACCTCTTGGCGTTCTCAGAACGCAAGCGATGCCGCAACACTGGCACAGGCAATGGCGACGCAGGTTCTCATTTGGGAAACCGTGGTCGGTGAGCGAGATGAGGACTTCAATCATATCAGTCCCGGTAGCTATGATGCCGTCAAGAGTGTTGTCAGCACAGCGCACCCTCTGTATAGCCAGTTCATCAGCTACTACAACAGCATTGAAGCAAGCGTACAGCGTCACTCTGCTATTCCCAGTTTTATGGCTAAAACTCCCGGCAAGGCGCAGAATGTCGAGCTTGCTTGGAACGGCACGAACTACACAGCAACTCTGACTGACAGCAACAATGTCCTTTCCAATTATAGCTTTTCTGCGAATGAGGATGGCATTTCTTTCAGCGTCAGCGGAAACAAGCTCGTCATTACGGCGGCTACCGCACCCTCTGACAGCGTGAGAATTACTGCAAGCAAGTCCGGTGCAACCCGCCGAGGAATCATTACTTGGACGGATGGAAGATACGCTCCCGGAAGCGGTATTCAGGATGTCATCAGCTACGCCCAAGAGGTCAATGACCCCGTGCAGGCATTTCTCAATCTGAAGGTATCCTACGGTTCTGCTAAGATCATCAAGACCTCTGAGGACGGAAAGGTAGACAACCTTACTTTCACCGTTACCGGCAATGGCGTCAATCAGACCGTCAAGACCAACGCCAAGGGCGAGATTCAGATCGACAACCTGATGCCCGGTGTCTACACCGTGACCGAAATGGACTACGACAAGTATGAGCCGCAGGAGTCCCGGCGTGTGACGGTCGTTTCCGGTCAGGTTTCCACTGTGACCTTCAACAACAAGCTCAAGCGTGGAGATTTGCAGATCGTGAAGTCCTCGGAGGATAATCTCAACGAGGGCGTGACCTTTCACCTTTACGGCACTTCACTCTCCGGCATTGCCGTAGACGAGTATGCCGTGACCGATGCAAACGGCGTGGCGACCTTTGAAGATGTCCTCATTTCCGGCTCTGCTCCTTATACGGTGGAGGAAGTGGACACCGCCGTTCGCTATGTCATTCCCGAAGCGCAGTCTGCGCCTATCAACTGGAACGAGGTCACGAACCGCAGCTTCCTCAACATTCTGAAGAAATTCTCCGTGACCGTGACCAAGAGCGATGTCGAAACCGGCACGGCGCAGGGTGATGCTTCTCTTGCCGGTGCTGTTTACGGCATCTATAAGGGCGAAACCCTTGTGGATACCTACACTACCGACAAGAACGGACAGTTCGTTACCAAGGAATATATCTGCGATGATGACTGGACGGTGCGTGAGATCACTCCGTCAGAGGGTTATCTGCTTGATACCACCGTCCATAAGGTCGGCGCAGAGCCGCAGCTCTATACCGTGGAGCATAATCAGACGGCAAATGATGTAACCGAGCAGGTCGTAAAGGGCAACATCGCCATCATCAAGCACACCGATAACGGTGATACGCAGATTGAAACTCCCGAAAATGGTGCTGAGTTTGCCGTGTATCTGAAAGTCGCAGGCTCCTATGATAGCGCAAAGGCTTCCGAGCGTGATTATCTCACCTGTGACGAAAACGGCTTTGCACAGACCAAGGATATGCCTTACGGCATCTACACCGTCCATCAGGTATCCGGCTGGGAGGGCAGCGAGCTGATGCCCGACTTTGATGTGTTCATTTCTCAGAATGGGGCGACTTATCGCTACCTTATCAACAATGCCCCCTTTAACAGCTTCATCAAGATCGTGAAGCAGGACGCAGAAACCGGAAAGACTATTCCTTATGCCGGTGCGGGCTTCAAGATTTATGACCCGGACGGCAACCCCGTAACAATGACCTTCACTTACCCGACGCCCACCACCATTGATGTGTTCCACACCAATGCAGAAGGTTCTCTTGTTACGCCGGAAAAGCTGTCCTTTGGAAAGGGGTACTCTATTGTCGAGGTGCAGGCTCCCTACGGCTATGTCCTCGACGAAACGCCCGTGTACTTCGATGTCACGGAGGATAATTCCACAGAAGAAAGCGGGGTTACGGTAGTAAAAGTGGATAAGCCCAATATGGCACAGAAAGGCACCATCACCGTGGAAAAAACCGGCGAGGTGTTCTTCGGCGTTTCCGTCATCGGCGGCGTTGATGAAAGCGGAAACGAACTGCCCACCATCTATCAGCCGCAGTATGAAAAGCGTGGACTTCCCGGTGCGGTCTATGAGATCATCGCCGCAGAGGATATTATCACGCAGGACGGCACTGTCCGAAATCAGAAGGGCGAGGTCGTAGACACCGTTACAACCGATGAGAACGGCACAGCGGTGAGCCGTGAACTCTATCTCGGCAAATACGAGGTTCGTGAGATTACTGCGCCCCACGGGATGGTGCTCAACCCGGAACCCCACTGTGTCGAGCTTGTCTACGCCGGTCAGAATGTTGCCGTAACAGAAACGGCGACTTCGTTCGAGAACGAGCGTCAGAAGGTGGAAATCAGCCTTGTAAAGTCCATCGAGCAGAATGAGCACTTCGGCATTGGCACAAACGGTGAAATGAAGAACATTTCCTTTGGACTGTTTGCCGCCGAGGAAATCGTATCTGCCAGCGGCACTTCTATTCCCGCAGACGGTCTTGTTGAGATCATCTCTCTGAATGAGGACGGAACGGCGAAAATCAAGACTGACCTTCCTTTTGGAAGCTACTATGTGCAGGAACTTGCTACCGACAGTCACTACAAGCTGTCCGATACCAAGTATCCCGTTACCTTTGGGTATGCCGGTCAGGATACAGCGGTGGTGAAAATCGCTGTCAATGATGGGAATGCTGTTGAAAACAAGCTGATCTACGGTTCTGTTTCAGGTAAGAAGGTCGATGAAAACGGCAACGCTCTCGGCGGTGCGCTGATCGGACTGTTCCGCACGGATGACGGCGAGTTTACAAAGGAAAACGCTCTGATGACTGCCACTTCTGCTGAAGATGGTAGTTTTTCTTTTGAGAGCATCCCTTACGGCACTTGGTATGTCCGTGAAATCGAACAGCCCGCCGGCTTCGTGCTGGACGATACCATCTATCCCGTGACCATCGGCGCAGACGGTCAGGTCGTAGAGATCAAGATCGTCAACAGGTATGTCCGTGGAAACATCCATCTGACCAAGGTGGATTCCGAATATCCTGACAATAAACTGACCGGAGCGACCTTTGAGGTCTATAAGGACAGTAACGCAAACGGCAAGCTGGACGACGGTGATGAACTGCTCGGCACACTGACCGAAAAGGAAAAGGGCGATTACAGTATGAACGACTTGTTCTACGGTCGCTACTTCGTCAAGGAAACCAAAGCGCCGGAGGGGTTTGTCCTTGATACCGGCGTGTATGAAGTGATGATCGACACCAACGGCAAGACCTACGAGGTGGAGAACAAGGCAGGCGTCGGCTTCATCAATGATGCGATGCGTGGCAACCTGAAGATTGTTAAAACCTCCTCTGACGGCAAGGTCAAGGGCTTCGCTTTCCAAATTACCGGAGCAAATGGCTATGACATTATCCTTGAAACCAACGACAAGGGTGAGATCTTCATTGACGGGCTTCGCATCGGGGACTACACCATTTCCGAGGTGAGCAACTCGGCTTCTTCGATGTATGTTATCCCTGCTGATAAGAAGGCAACGGTCAAGATCGGCTCCACTACCATTGTGGAGATGCACAATGTCCTGCGTGATACGCCCAAGACCGGCGACACAACCAATCTGCCGCTGCTCTATACCCTTGCAGGACTGTCCGCAGTGGGCATCGCTGTGTGCGGCGTTATCGGCTTCAAGAAAAAGAAAAAGGAGGATCGTAACTAATGGAACCTAAAACCATCGTGGCTATCGTACTGGTAGCCTTTATCATCGGCGGCTTTATCTTCTTGCAGGTCAGAAAGAAAAACAAGAAGTGAGCCAATCATCCAAGGGGCGGAGCAAAACTCCGCCCCTTTTCAATATCACAAGGAGGTACGCAATGAACCATCTCAAAAAGATTGAGGATAGGGTTATTTCCATTCTCAAAACCAATGTTGACGCACGAAGCGACGATATGATGTTGTATCTTCTCGTGTGTAACAGCTTTTACAGCAATGAAAATTCGGTTGGAAAAATGCCTTTTGAGGTCGTGATGAAGAACTACAAGGAACTCGAACTGCCTCATTTTGAAAGCGTCCGTAGGACGAGAGCGAAAATCCAATCTGAACATCCTGAACTGGCTTGTTCTCCCGAATGCCGAAAAGCACGAAAGAGGATGCAGCACCTTTATTCCAACTATGTTATGAGTTAAGGAGGCAGATTTCTATGGCAACAAAGAAAACCGCAGCCGAGCAGGGCTTGCAGCAGAAAATGAAGGTGCTGGCAAAGCTCTTTGACGCAGGCTGTAAAACCGAAAAAGACTTGAAGGCGCTGACCTTGCCGACGATTCTGAAAATCCCCGATGTGACCGTTCCGGATATGACGGTCATCACCGAGCTTCAGGAGCAGGTTGCAAAGAACCGCCTTTTCTCATACTTGGGAGGTGGAACAGATGAGCCAAGCGACACGACCGAATGACCGCCACATCATTTGGAGCAACCAAAACCTTGATGTGGACGACTGGCGAGAGGACTACAAGGAGTTCCTTGAAGCCAACGAGCTGGACGACGACCCGAATGATGAGCAGGCACTCTATGAGTGGATGGAGGAAACCAATTACGACTACCTCTCCGATGAGCGAGTCAACCTGAATGTTCAGCTTTCCCAGCCGATCATTGTCATTGGCGACATCGGCAGATGGAACGGCAGAGTGATGGGCTACAAGGACATCCCCTCCGGAAACATCCGAGATTGCCTGTATGCCGACACCGACTATACCGAATGGTATGTAGATAAGTACGGCGATCTTCGTGCCGATGCAACTCATCACGACGGCACAAATCACTATCTTTACCGTGTGTTCAAAGACGGCGTTTCCGAAACACAGATGGAGAACCTGAGAGATAAAATCTATCACGGCAAAGCCACACGAGCCGATATTACCCGGCTGACCCGACGACTTGGGGATGAGATCGCCGCCGTTTACGGCTTTGACATCCCGAAACAACGAACACCGCAAGAAAGGGGCGCAAGATAATGACAGATTTCACACTGCGACCGCTGACCGTTCCCGAACGCAAATACACCTACGCTCAAAGCTCGCAGCTTCAAGGGCAGACAGGCAATATCGGTTATCTGCGTGGGGACTTCGGCTCAAGCGGCAATCAGTTTTATACCACTTGGTTTGATACCCGACCGCAATGGAAAAGCGATGAGTTCAAGCGGGACTTGGACGATGTAATCAACGCCCTGCGCTCCGAGGAGTACGGACTGCTTCAAAGCCGTTCTCAGATGGTGCGTTGTGGGCGTGAGAACAAGGAAAGCGAAATGCAGGGTGCTTATACCACTGAGTTCGGCTTCCGAGCAGATACCGAGAAATATGCGTTCGTGCTTCGCTGTAATCCAACGAGGGGCGACTATAACTTCTACTGCCTCTGCTATGTAAAGGAATGGCTGGACAAGCACATCGAAGAAGCCAACCGGGATATTCGCTTTATTGACAGCCACTATAAAGAGTTGTTCCGTATCCCGGACGGAGAGCGCATCATTGTGACCGACCGTGACGGTAAGACGGAAAGCTATCCCTGCCGCTATATTGACAACTATCACACAGAGGTTGGGCGCAATCTCTTTCACATTTGCGAGTTTGCCGAGCGTATGGAGCAAGGTGGCTGTACCTACGCTCCAATGGAGCCGCCCTTGCCTCCGATGTGCTATTCCATACTCCCGTCTACCGGCGAAGTCATTCAAATCGACCGCTGGCAAAAGGGCTATACCGCCACAAGGTTTAACGACGGGAACCGTGCAGAGAACGAAGCAATTAAAGATAAGTTCAATGAGAAGCTGGGTGTCAGCAAGGCACAGGAGCAGGCGATGCTTGCCGGTTCTATGATCCGGTGGGACTCCATTGCCGCCAAACCCAAGAGCTATGATGAGAACGGCAAAGCCATCAAGCCCAAAGACTATGAACGATAAGGAGGTGTCCGCCGATGGCACGAAAATACGACTTCATCTCGGAGCTGTATAACCGAACCTGCAAAACGGTCGTTGCAAACCCCGCAAGCTGGGAAGCGTTTCTGCGCTCTGCCTGCTACAACTACCGTCTGCGCTTTGACGAGCAGCTTTTGGTACACGCACAGCGACCGGACGCCACCGCCGTTCTTCAGATCGACGACTGGAACCAAAAGTTCGGGCGATGGGTCAATCGTGGAGCGCACGGCATTGCCGTCTTTGAGGATGCCGACCAACGACGCCAGCGGCTTGTCCACTACTTCGATATTTCCGACACGCATCCCAGCCGCTTTTCCCGCAGAGTTCCCATTTGGCAAATGCGGGACGAATACACGGCAGAAGTGATCGACACGCTGGAAAGCACCTTCGGAGAGTTGAACGACAAGGAAACCCTTGCCGTTGCCATCGAGTCGGCGGCAAGAAATGCCGTAGAGGACAACATCCCCGACTATCTTACCGACCTTCTTTACAGCGTGAAGGACAGCTTCTTAGACGGCGTATCCGAAGAAGAAATCACCCACATTTTCAAAACGGCGGTGCGAAACAGCGTCGCCTATATGACGATGACCCGCCTGGGCATTGAAGCCGGAGAATACTTTGAACCCGATGATCTTCGGGATGTGGTGAATTTTACGACGCCTGCCACGCTGAACGCCCTCGGCTATGCTACCAGTGATATTGCGGAGATGGGACTTGCGGAGATTTCTCGCACCATTCTTGCCCTCGACCGTCAAAATCGCATAATTGCAGAGAAAACCAAAGCCGATTACAATGTAGGCAAAGAAAAAACCGAAAGGAGTCCTGACGATGAACGAGATCACTTACACGAGGCAGGGGGATTATCTGCTCCCCGATCTGACAATGCCGGAGCAGCCGGAGCTGTCGATGGGCAGGTACGCCCGGATGCGGAAGAAGTTCCTGAAGGAGCATCACAAGGTACGCTACTACAACCTGCTGACGAGCTGCGCCCTGAACGAGCATCTGAACGACACGGAGCGCAGAGCGAACGAGATGGAACAGATGCTGACGGAGCAGATGGCAGCGTCGGAGGGCGTGACGGAGAATCTGAAAGCGACGGATATGATGAGCTGGGTTCGGAAGATGAACAGTATCCGGAGCCGGGTTCAGGAGATCGTGATGGCGGAGGTAATCTTCGCTTAGACTATTACGACCGAAGTCACGAGGATAAAAGCCTGCCGTTCTTTGGCGGCGATGATACGATTCGTGAAATCCTCGGCACCACGCCGCACCTAAAGGCAAGCAAAGACGAGATACGGGCATTCTTTGAAGCTACCGCTGATGAGAACGCCCGTATTTCTTATATCAAGCGCATTTTCAACAACGACTATACCGAGGTCATTCTGAGCGATGGACGGCGTGTGGGCTACAAGACCTATCAGAATGTGTTGCAGCTTTGGGAGGGCAGTTATCTCTCCCGCACGGCACAGAGTTTCTATGATTGGGGCGTAATTGCCCAGCATTTTGAAGCGATGCGGCTGCTTGGGGAGTTGCAGGACACGATGAAGCCGCTGCCGTCCATTGACGGGCAGTTGAGCTTGATGACAGCAGGAGCAGAGGAACGAAAACCCTCTGCTTTTACTTTCTCTCAGGAGATCATCGACGCTGTTCTTACCCGTGGCAGCGGCATCTCTGAGGGGAAAATGCGAATCTATGAGCAGTTCCAAAGAAGCCTTTCTTCGAAAGAGAATGCCGATTTTCTGAAAGAGGAATACGGCTGGGGCGGTGCTTATCCCGTAATCGTCGGAGCCGGTATTGATGAGCAGCACGATGGTAAGGGTATCCGCATCTCTAAGGGTATCGGAAGTGATAAGCCCCACATCGACCTGAAATGGAGTCAGGTGGAGAAGCGTATTGCCGAGCTGATCAGGCTCGACCGCTACCTGAACCCCAAGGAGATGGCGCAATATCCCGAATGGCTGAAACAGCAGGAAGAACGCCGTGCAGAGCTTGCCGAGGAACGCAGGAACAGAGAAATCCTCTCTGTAGCACCATCCGAAAAAGAAACTGCTGCCAAGTCGGAGCCTGCCGAGTATGCCTACCACCTCGGTGATAAGGTGTATCTCGGTGCCGGTGAATTTGAGATCCTGCACTTTGATGACGAGCGTGTGATGCTCTATGATACGCAGTTTCCGCTTTTCAACAAGGAAATGACGAGAACTGAGTTCGACAGCAAGGTGCAGGAGAACCCACTGAATGATCATTTGAAGGTCGCTAATAAACAGTCCGAAGAAAAGGCGGTCGAGTATGACATCGGGATGGGCTATCTCGGCAATGGGCTGACCGTTTGGAACCGTGCCGTGGAGGTCAATGGGGACTATCAGAACATTGCCCACATCTCCCCCGAAGGTGAGATCACCTTCTATGTGCAGGACTTGCCGCAGAGCGTTGTGGAGCATATCGAGCAGGCAGCAGAAAGAGAAAAGCCAAAGGATGCTGCTTTGCCGGAGTTCTATCAGGCGTATCTTAAAACCAAAGCTGACAATCCGAGTAGCCTTGTACTGTATCAGATGGGAGATTTCTTTGAAGCCTATGCTGATGACGCAGAGGTCGTCGGGACAGCCCTTGATTTGACGCAGACGACCCGTGCCGTCGATCACAACACCCGTGTCCCTATGGTGGGATTTCCGCAGCACCGCTTGGAAACCTACCTTACAATGCTGACCGACAGAGGGTACGATGTAGCGGTCAACGCTTTGGAGGACGGTAAACGCATTACCCGCACCGTGGTTTCCACCACGAAGGAAGCGCCCATCGACTCCAAACCTATCGGCAGGATCGACTATCTCGGCTCGGACGGCAAGGTCGGTGAAAGCATCGAGTACACCAGTCCTTATCAGTTTGAGAAGGACATCAAGGAGGAAAACTACTACGGTGTGCCGATGAGTATTGTTCTGTATAAGGACAAGGACGGCAACACCATTCCGCACAGTTTTATCACCCAGCTTGACCCACCGCCCAAGGGCTTTGAGATCATCGGCAGCCCGTATTTGCCGGAAAATGCTCTGGACAAGGCGAAGCGTCTCATTGATGATTTTTGCCGTGAGGAGTATCAGCGTGAGGATGGTGCGGACTACACTGACCTTGCCAATGTGGGTGTTGCCTACACTACGACGGAGGACGACAAGCACGAAATACAGGCAAGGGTCAATCTTGTGGATTTTCGCATTGAAACCCTTGCAGATGGAAAAGTCGTCCGCAGTGAGCAGTTTGATTCGCTTGAAGAACTGACCGATAAGGGATTGCAAGCACTGTCCTTTGACGACCTTGTTTATCTCTCCGAGGAAGAACTGGCAGAGGTGGATGCACCCCTTGCCCCCGCTTGGGAGCGCCCGAAGAAAAACCGAGTGCAGACTTTTGATATTCACCCCGAAATCCCTATGGCAGACCGGCATACCTTCGACCTTGCTTCGCACGAGGTCGAAGAGGTCAACAAGAAGGAGCGTTTCCACCGCAACTATGCGGCGATCACCGTTCTGAAAAGGTGTCAGGAAGAAAACCGCTTCGCCACCCCGGATGAACAGATTATCCTCTCTAAATATGTGGGCTGGGGCGGTATCCCCGAAGCCTTTGACACAAACGCAGGTACTTGGCAGACCGAGTATGCAATGCTCAAAAGCATCCTGTCCCCGGATGAATACGAAGCCGCAAGAGCCAGCACTCTGACCGCTTTCTACACACCGCCTGCCGTCGTCAACGGCATCTACAAGGCGCTTGAGCAGATGGGTTTCCGTGAGGGTAATATCTTAGAACCGTCCTGCGGGATCGGTAATTTCATTGGATTGCTTCCTGAAAAAATGAAGGAAAGCAAAATCTACGGTGTAGAAATCGACCCGATCTCTGCCTGTATTGCCCAACAGCTCTATCAGAAAGCCTCTATTGCCGCACAACCTTTTGAAGAAGCCAGCCTACCGGACAGCTTTTTCGATTGTGCCATCGGCAATGTGCCGTTTGGAGATTTCAAGGTAGCAGACAAGCGGTACGACAAGTACAACTTCCTGATCCACGACTATTTCTTTGCTAAATCCCTCGACAAACTCAGACCGGGCGGCATAATGGCATTGGTCACAAGCAAAGGCACGATGGACAAGGAAAACTCCTCCGTCCGCAAGTATATTGCCCAGCGAGCTGACCTCATCGGCGCTATCCGTTTACCGAACAACACCTTTAAGGGCAACGCCGGAACAGAGGTCGTATCGGACATTCTCATCCTGCAAAAGCGGGACAGGATCATCGACATCGAACCGGAGTGGGTACAGCTCGACACCACCGAGGACGGCATCAAAATGAACCGTTACTTCGTACAACACCCCGAAATGGTGCTCGGTGAAATGAAGATGGTATCCGGGCGGTTCGGACCCGAAGCCACCTGTGTACCCTATGAAAATGCCGACCTTTCGGAACAGCTTGATGATGCCATTGCCAATATTCACGGTGAACTGATGGCTTATGAGGTGGAAGATGAGCTTGCCGAGGAGGACACTTCCGTTCCCGCCGACCCCACCGTCCGCAACTTCTCATACACCGTTGTGAACGACAAAATCTACTATCGGGAAAACTCTCGTATGACGCCGGTGGACTGTTCGGCAACGGCAGAAAACCGTATCAAAGGAATGATCCGCATCCGTGATTCGGTGCGGACGCTACTGGAGATACAGACCGAAGATTATCCTGACAGCGAAATCAAAGCCGAGCAGGAAAAGCTAAACCGGCTCTATGACGAGTTCACCAAGAAGTACGGACTCATCAACAGCCGAGCCAA
>ENA-OOYR01000907-OOYR01000907.1-human-gut-metagenome-genome-assembly--contig:-NODE-907-length-15021-cov-1.694842_pt1 | contig 15021 bp, 10 predicted proteins | sample MGYA00241701_ERZ501374 | MGnify/ENA primary metagenome ERZ501374 (study PRJEB25962, sample SAMEA2042655) | human gut metagenome | biome: human gut; feature: human-associated habitat; material: faeces...
GTCCGGGACAAGCTGAAAAAGCCGCCTGAAACACTTGGAAAATATACCCTTACTGCCGACCGTAAAACGAAAAGAACATTCTATACGTCGGCTTATCATGCGGCTTTGCATCCGTTCATCTTTCAGGATGTAGACGGGCAGTTTCGAGGATTAGATAAAAATATAGAGAAAGCCGAAGGATTTACCAACTATACGGTATTCTCTCTTTGGGATACCTACCGGGCTTTGCATCCCTGGTTCAATCTGGTGCAGCAGGAAGTGAATGTCGATATTGCCAATTCCATGTTGGCTCATTATGATAAAAGTGTGGAGAAAATGCTGCCTGTCTGGTCGTTTTATGGAAATGAGACTTGGTGTATGATTGGTTATCATGCAGTTTCCGTATTGGCTGACATGATTGTGAAGGGAGTAAAAGGGTTCGATTACGAACGTGCGTATGAGGCTATGAAGACCACGGCGATGAATCCGAATTATGACTGTTTGCCGGAGTATCGTATGATGGGATATGTGCCTTTCGATAAAGAGGCGGAATCAGTATCTAAAACATTGGAATATGCGTATGATGATTATTGTATGGCACAGGCTGCCAAGGCTTTGGGTAAAGAGGATGATTATCGTTATTTCTTGAATCGTGCACTCTCTTATCAGACTTTGATTGATCCGGAAACGAAGTATATGCGTGGCAAGGACAGTCAGGGAAACTGGCGTACACCGTTTACTCCGGTAGCTTATCAGGGCCCCGGATCTGTAAATGGATGGGGGGATATTACGGAAGGCTTTACTGTACAATATACCTGGTACGTACCACAAGATGTACAAGGATATATCAACGAAGCTGGCGAAAACTGGTTCCGCAACCGGTTGGACGAACTGTTCACAGTAGAGTTGCCGGATGACATTCCGGGAGCACATGATATTCAAGGCCGTATCGGAGCCTATTGGCATGGAAATGAACCTTGCCATCATGTAGCGTATCTTTATAATTACTTGAAAGAACCTTGGAAATGTCAGAAGTGGGTACGGACGATTGCTGACCGTTTCTATGGCGATACTCCGGATGCATTAAGTGGCAATGACGATTGCGGACAGATGTCGGCTTGGTATATGTTCAATTGCATAGGCTTTTACCCGGTGGCTCCTTCAAGCAATATGTATAACATCGGTTCTCCTTGCGTTGAGGCAATAACTGTTCGGATGAGTAACGGAAAGGTGATTGAAATGGTAGCAGATAATTGGTCGCCGAAGAATGTGTATGTAAAGGAATTGTATGTGAACGGCAAGAAGTATGACAAGTCTTATTTGAAATATGAGGATATACGTGATGGCGTGAAACTACGTTTTGTCATGAGCAGTAAACCGAACTATAAGCGTGCGGTATCGGATGAAGCGGTAGCTCCTTCTTTGTCGTTGCCTGGAAAGACAATGAAATATCAGGCAAATTTTTCAGAAAAGAAAAAGAGTGGTAATCCTGTTTTTAAAGGTTGGTATGCCGATCCCGAAGGAGTCGTGTTTGGAGATGAATATTGGATCTATCCTACGTATTCGGCACCTTATGATGAACAAACCTTTATGGATGCCTTTTCGTCTAAAGACTTGGTGAACTGGACAAAGCATCCGAAAGTCATATCAAAAGAGAATATCAGTTGGCTTCGTCGTGCTCTTTGGGCGCCAGCGGTGCTTTCAGCGAATGATAAGTATTATTTGTTTTTCGGAGCTAATGATATTCAGAATAATAATGAAGTAGGAGGGATTGGTGTTGCTACGTCAGATAGTCCTGCCGGACCTTTTAAGGATGCTTTGGGTAAGCCGCTGATTGATAAGATCGTTCATGGGGCTCAACCTATCGATCAGTTTGTATTCAAGGATGATGACGGGCAATATTACATGTATTATGGTGGCTGGGGACATTGTAATATGGTGAAAATGGCTCCTGACTTATTGAGTATTGTTCCTTTTGAGGACGGAACGATGTATAAGGAAGTCACTCCGGAAAACTATGTAGAAGGACCATTTATGTTGAAACGTAATGGAAAATATTATTTCATGTGGTCGGAAGGTGGCTGGGGACTCCCGAACTATAGTGTAGCATATTCCATTTCAGATTCTCCCTTTGGTCCGTTCAAAAGGGTTGGTAAAATCCTGGAACAGGATCTTTCGGTAGCTACCGGAGCAGGACATCATTCGGTGATAAAAGGAGCCGGAGAAGATGAATGGTATATTGTTTATCATCGTCGTCCGTTAGGTGAAACAGCAGCAAATAGTCGTGCAACTTGTATTGATCGAATGTATTTTGATGAAAACGGGTATATTAAACCAGTGAAAATGACTTTTGAAGGAGTATTACCCAGTCCGCTTGATAGTACGAAGTGATGTTTTTATTACATTTGCCAATGTAAAACGATTATTAATTAAATATCTAAATCATGAGAAGATATATTCTGTTAGTTGTGTGTTTGTGCTTAGTTTCACTACTTCATGCGCAGAACCGGTTAGAGTTGGTTTCTCCCAATGGAGAGCTGAAAGTGTCCTTGAATCTCTCGGATAAAATCTATTATAGTATAGATTATAACGGAGATGTATTGTTGAAAGACAATTCTCTTTTGTTGGTTCTGAAAAATCAAGTGTTGGGACAGAACCCTAAGTTGCGTCGTCAGAAGCAATGGAGTGTCGACGAGCAATTAACTCCTATTGTTCCTTTGAAATATTCGAAAGTCAATAATCGTTATAATCAATTGCTACTGACCTTTAAAGATTATTCAGTAGAATTCCGTGCTTTTGACGATGGAGTTGCTTACCGGTTTATTACCTCACAAAAAGGTGATGTTGAAGTAATGAACGAAGAGTTTGCTATCAACTTCCCGTCGGATTATCTTCTTCACTTGCAACAACCGGGAAGTTTCCATACAGCTTATGAGGAACCTTACACACATGTTCAAAGTAATGCGTGGAAGCCTGAAGAACGGATAGCTGTTTTGCCGGTATTGATTGACACACAAAAAGACTATAAAATATTAATCAGCGAGTCGGATTTGGCTGATTATCCATGTATGTTTCTCAAAGGAACGGGCACGAACGGAGCAATTTCTGTTTTTCCTAAAGCTCCGCTTGCGTTTGCCGAAAACAGTGATCGTAGTGTGAAGATTACTCAAGAAGCTGATTACATTGCTAAAACAAAAGGTACGAGAAATTATCCTTGGCGTTACTTTGTGATAAGTAAAAATGATAAGCAGTTGATTGAGAATACAATGACTTATAAACTGGCTGAAAAGAATCAACTGCAGGATGTTTCATGGATTAAGCCGGGACAGGTAAGCTGGGAATGGTGGAATGACGCTTCTCCTTACGGACCGGATGTGGATTTTGTTTCCGGTTATAACTTGGATACTTATAAGTATTACATTGATTTTGCTTCTAAATTTGGTATTCCATATATCATTATGGATGAAGGCTGGGCTAAAAGTACGCGTGATCCTTATACGCCTAATCCCAAAGTAGACTTGCACGAGTTGATTCGTTATGGCAAAGAAAAAAATGTAGGGATTGTGCTTTGGTTGACATGGTTGACTGTAGAAAACAATTTTGATCTCTTTAAGACTTTCAATGAATGGGGAGTAAAAGGACTAAAGATTGATTTTATGGACAGAAGCGATCAGTGGATGGTCAACTATTACGAACGGGTAGCCCGGGAAGCAGCCAAACATCATTTGTTTGTCGATTTTCATGGTTCTTTCAAACCTGCTGGGCTGGAATATAAATATCCGAATGTACTGTCTTACGAAGGAGTGCGTGGCATGGAACAAATGGGCGGTTGTTATCCGGATAATAGTTTGTATTTACCATTTATGCGTAATGCTGTCGGTCCGATGGATTATACTCCCGGAGCGATGATTAGTATGCAGCCTAATGTGTATCGGTCGGAACGTCCTAATGCTGCAAGTATCGGAACACGTGCTTATCAGTTGGCACTCTTTGTGGTTTTTGAGAGTGGTCTGCAGATGTTGGCGGATAATCCTACTCTTTATTATCGTAATGAAGATTGTACCCGTTTCATTACACAAGTTCCCGTAACATGGGACGAGACTGTGGCATTGGAAGCTAAAGCGGGTGAATACGTCATTGTAGCAAAACGGAAAGGCGATAAGTGGTTTATAGGAGGAATGACTAACAATGGTGAAAAGGAACGTGAGTTTACCATAAAGTTAGATTTCTTGAATAAAGATCGTTCTTATCAAATGACATCTTTTGAGGATGGTATCAACGCAGGACGTCAGGCGATGGATTATCGTTGCAAGTCATCCCAGGTGAAAGCCGGGGAGCAGCTAACTATAAAGATGGTTAGAAATGGTGGCTTTGCAGCTGTCATTGAATGATGGCACATATTCTAACTTTCCATACATAAAAATGGAAATCATCTTTCAATCTATCACCATCCTTCTGAAACACCTTGTTCATCGAGCTTTCAGGGCGGTGATAGATTGTTCTCCACCTATCACCTAATCATTCATCTATCACCGTCTGAAATGAACATGCCTGCATATAAACATAAACTGGTATGTAAATAGAAGTTTCAACAGGGGATACTTTTGGTTTCACGGCTTGAAACAAAGTGTTTTACCGCTTGAAACTGTTTGTTTCAAGCGTTGAAACCAATCGTTTCACGGTACGAAACACTTTGTTTTGCTATTTGTTCTAAGAAGGCAATGCTTCGGAATCAACGTTTTCTCTTAGAGAACCACTCTTTAAACTCTGCTACTCGGGCTTTACTGACAAGTATTTTTTCTTTGATTCCTGAATAATACAAGTTAATGGACAGGCGGCTGTTGAACCATAAATCAATATCTTTAATAGCTTCTCGCGAAATAAGATATTGGCGGTTAGCCCGAAAGAAAAGAGAAGGATTGAGACACTCCGTAAGTTCATCTAATGTTTGAGAAAAACAGTATTCGGTTTCATCGGTTAAGACTACTTTGACCTGACAGTCCTTAATATAAAACAATTGTATCATATCTACAGAAACGGGCAATAGTTTGTCTCCTTTGCTAGGAATAAGGAAATGACTTTTATAGTTTTCCTGCTTTTGGAGTGAATGTATCAGTTTCAGTAGCTCATTCTCCTGTTGTGGAAAAGGAAACTGGTGTTTGTCAGCAGCATCCTGTAAACTTTGCAGCTTATCGAAAGCGTGTTCTATGTCTTCCTTACCGATGGGTTTTAATAAGTAGTCGATGCTGTTTACTTTAAATGCGCGTAATGCATATTCATCATAGGCAGTTGTAAAGATAATCGGACAAGTAATATTGATATGATTGAATATCTCGAAGGCGGAACCATCTGCCAGGTGAATATCCATGAATACCAGTTCCGGCATCGGATGAGAACTGAACCATTCGATAGTGGAACTGATACTATCCAGTATGGTCACGATTTCTCCATTCGGTTTTATCTCATTAAGCAGTGAAGTCAGGTTTCGTACTGCTGCTTTTTCGTCTTCTATAATGACAATCTTCATGGTGATTATTGTTCTAGTTGTGATTTTTCAATCAAAGGAATACAAACAGTAAACTCTTTGTCCTCCGTTATTTGTATATCCCGTTTAAACAAGAGCCTGTATCGCTTGGCAAGGTTGGCAAGTCCGATACCGGTTCCGGAAGTTGCAGTCCATTTGGGCTGAATGTCGTTGCTGATAGACAAATTGCCGTTATCGTCCGTCGTGATATGAATGGTCAACGGCTTCCGGTTGCTGATTTCGTTGTGCTTTACTGCATTCTCAATCAACACTTGCACCGCCATTGGAGGGAGGAGATATTCTTCGTAGGCATTGCTTATCTGTATGTCGAATTGTAGATTGTTCTCAAAACGCATCTTTAATAGAAATATATAAGCGGAAACAAATTCCATTTCTTCCCGGAGACTGACACATTGTGACTCATTACTTTGCAAAGTATACCTTAGTACCCGGGAGAGTTCCTGAATGTAATCCTGCGCTTTATCCTGATTTTCGCGTACCAGCGAACGCAGGGTATTCAGCGAGTTGAACAGCATGTGTGGGTTCAGCTGATTCTTCAGTACTTCATACTGATTGCGGAGATTCTCTGCCTGAAGCTGTTCGTTCTCAATAAGTACCAGTTGCTGCTTGAATATAAGATGAATGATACAGCAACTACTGGTGACGAGACATGCCACAATAAAATCCCGCAATGGATGCAAATAATGATGTACCATGGCATCGATGGCCGGAATATCAAACGTTCTGTGAAGGAAAACAAAAAACTGTCCTGACAAGTTACTCAATATCCATGTCACGATAAAGGAAAGCAAAATCTTTGTCCCTGTAATTTTAATGGAAGCCTGGTTGAAATGAAACAAACGGGTATTGATGGCAAAAAGTAACAATAGCGACAGAAAGGTAAACAGTATTTCGTTTGCCACATCTATAAACTTCATCCCTGGGAATAAGGAATGACTTTCGAAACGGTCGAAAAGAGATACTGATTCAGGAAAATGAATCAGTACAGCAACCGCAAAGGAGATGATGACTGTGGAAAGTATATATTTATCTTTTTTTATTGCTTTGGCTATCATACAACAAAGATAGTGGTAAATTATGAGTTACCGGTTATAAAATGTCAATGCTGTTGTCACAGTTGGTCAATTATTATTTCTGAATGTGTGCCGTGACATACATACCGGGGCGGAATTGTACATTTTCCTCCTTGATGGAAGCATATACCTCGAGCGAACGATTGGTTTCGTCTACTTTTTGTCCGATGGAAATCACGATACCGTGAAAGGTTTGTGTCCCCATTCCGTTTACACGAAACTGTACCGGGCTGCCGACTTGTATGTCTGCAAGATCTTTCTCGTAAGTAGTCAGGCAAAGCATCGGGCTGCTTTTATCGATAAGTTCGCAAAGTGCTTCTCCCGGATTGATATATTTGCCGATATTTATCGCTACATTAGCGGCATAACCACTAATGGGGGCTTTGACTTCCAGTAGCGGTTGTATTCCGTTCTTAAGTAATGCCTCCGTTTGAACGCCTAAAAGAGAAAGTTGTGCAGCAGCGGCGTCCTGGCGACTCTTCATGGAGAGAAAGTCCGCTTTACTTTGCTGGAATTTCTTTTGAGAAGCTGCTTGTTCGGCAGACAGATTTTTTTGCCGTTCGTATTCAGCTAAGAGATATTCGGTCTGTGCGTGACTGTCCAGATAAGTTTGTTGCAGGGTGATGAACTCCGGATTCTCTAACGTGGCGATTACACTGTTTGCAGCCACCCATTGCCCTGGGAGCAGAGAAGCCTTTTTTACAATGCCTCCCATGGTCAAAGCAATGGTTGCCTGACGTTGAGGAGGAAGAACGATTCGTCCGTTGAACGAAACCTGATTAGGCTTTGAGGTAGCTGAAGTGATGGCATCCACTTCGGGTTGTGCGATGGTATCTGCTATCGTTTCGGCAACGGGAATTGCGGCGAATTCGTTATTTGTAGTTTGCTGGTTTCCTTTGCAAGCCGTTAGAACTAGTAAAAGGATGGGATAAACTATCTTTTTCATATCTTATGTTTTATAATAATTATTCTGGGTGATGTATGTCATTCAATGTCTCGATTTTCCACCTACTTGAAAAGTTCATATTCCAGTGCAGCAATATTGTATTGGTAGACTGTTTCAATATAGCCTCTGCGGATCTCTCTGGCGGTGGTAATCGACTGTATATATTCGGCAATGCCTGTTTCGCTCTGCTGCAATTGCAGGTTGGCTGCCTTTGTCAGTTCGTCCGCTTCTTTCAGGGCAGAAGAGGTATAATATCGTAAACTCTCATTATTTCTGCGGAGGGATGCTTCCAGTTCGAGTGTTTTATTTCTTAACTCCCGGATGTTGGCATCTGCCTGTATTTGCGCTGAAGTGGCAGTTAGCCGTGCCTGCTTCACTTTGCTCTTTTGTGGCAGGAAGTAGATGGGGAAAGAAACCCCGATCATCCAGGCATTCAGATTCTTAAGTGGGAGAATGTCCTGACGTGTATACCCCACACTGATTTCAGGAAAGAAATGGCTCTGCTCTACACGGAGCATTGCTTTCGCTTCATCTGCCTGGCTTTGAAAGTAGGCAGTATGTGCTCCCGACAGGTTTCCATCCAAAATGCCGGTATAGAATAAGGATAAAGTGGAATCCGCCGGAACAATGGGATCGTTGGAGTAGCAACTCCATTGGAAACCTGCCAATGCCATTTTCTCTTCTTCTTTTGCTTGGAACCAGCGGTTATGCAGATCGGCAGCTATGGTGGTCATCATATTTTTTTCGAGCAAGGTAATCTCTCCTTGTTGGTATCGTAATTCTCCGATGCGCTGCAGTTCTTCTGCCATTTTATCCTGATCCCGATACATTGAACAGAGATTAGTGGCATATTGGTAGTAGGCCCACGCCCTTTTCACTTCTGCTGTGATTTCTTTCTCTACCATCTGCCGATAATAGGTGTTCGTTTTTACCTGACGGTTGACTAACGCATTCTTGTAGAATGGCGTTAGAAGAGAGCCCAGGCTTTGCTCGAAAGCCAGTTCCTTGTCTTTTTTGTTTTCTCCGTTAAGTTGACCCCAGGAATAGCTGAACGAGGTAGGCGTTGCTTCTATCACTTCTCCGCGAGTGGCTTTGGCTTGTTGAATAGCATTATTGGCTATTTTCAGGCGAGGATGATTTTGTTTGGCTATTTCTATCGCCTGTTCGAGACTAACAGTTTGTGTCTGTTGAGCGGAAACGAACGCGGGAAGAAACAAGAACAGGAGACACAATCCCCCGAAAGGCCAGCGTAGTTTGATTCCCGGACGTCTCCAAGTAGCAAATGAATTTACAATTTTGTAAAACACCGGAATGATGAGTAAAGTCAGTACGGTAGAAATAATCAAGCCACCGATGACCACTGTTGCCAACGGACGTTGTACTTCTGCGCTGGCTGAAGTGGCTATTGCCATCGGGACGAATCCCAAAGATGCAACCAGTCCTGTCAGGAATACAGGACGGAGCAAGTGTGGAGTCCCTCTTTTGATAATCTGGTTTGTAGTCATGGAATAGGTATTTTGTTTACGAAGTTCGTTGAAGTGATTTACCATCAGGATACCATTCAATACTGCTACCCCGAACAAAGCGATGAATCCTACTCCGGCCGATATGCTAAACGGAAGTCCGCGTAGCCAAAGTGCGGCGATACCACCGATGAGCGATAGGGGGACGGTTGAGAATACCATCAGGGTATAGGTGATGTTCTTGAATGCGAAGAACAGAATCAATAGAATGAGCATTAATGCCACGGGGATGACTACCAGTAAGGTATTGATGGCATTTTGCAAGTTCTCGAACTGGCCGCCGTATTCGAAGTAATATCCCGGCTTCAGTTTGATGTTCTTGTTCAGTGTCTCTTGAATATTGGCGACAACTTGCTGGATATCTGCGTCACGCACATTGACACCGATGACGATGCGCCGTTTGGTTGCATCCCGGTTGATTTGCAGTGGCCCACTGACAAGGTCGATGCTTGCAACCTCTCCAACAGGGATTTGAATTCCTTCCGAAGTGCGTACAAACAACTTATCAAGATTCAAGTCGGCCACTTTCTCTTGGTCAAGCCGGACCACGAGATCGAATCTCCGTTCGTTTTCAAAGATTACACCTGTTGACTCTCCGGCATAGGCAGTTCGGATAATGGTGTTAAGCTCTTGTATGTTGATGCCGTAACGGGCTATTTTGCCACGGTTGTATTTCACTACCAATTGAGGTAATCCCATCGTCTGCTCAACGATGACATCTGCTGCTCCCGGCACTTTTTCTACAAAAGTAGCTGCTTCTTTGGCTCTTTCATATAATTCGTGCGTGTCTTCTCCATATAATTTGATGGCAATATCTGCTTTCGCTCCCGTCATCAGCTCGTTGAAGCGAAGCTGTATCGGTTGCGAGAAGTTGAATTCGGCACGTTCGGAGAGCGGAGCAAGTGCATCTTTCATTTTATCCACCATTTCTGCACGGCTTCCGGCACTTGTCCATTCTTTGAATGGTTTCATGATAATCATCACATCGGCGTCTTCCACCGCCATCGGGTCAGTGGGAACTTCCGCCGTTCCTATTTTGGCTACAACATGTTTGATTTCAGGGAATTTATCCATTAATGCTTTCTCTGCCAAGCGGGATACTTCGATACTTTCGGTCAGCGAACTTCCTGCGGGTAGTGTCATTTGCATGGCAAAATCACCTTCGTCCAAAGTGGGAATGAACTCTGCTCCCAGGCGGGTAAAGAGAAAAAGTGAACCGATCAGCGCGGAGAAGGCTATGATGACGGTACGCCATTTGTAACGAAGACAGGCGCGCAGGGTGTGCTGGTAGATCTTGTTCAGTTCTCGAAGAAGCGGTCGGCAAGGGTGGGTTTCACAACAATGGTATGCTTCAGAAAGAGGGAGGCCATCATAGGAACATAAGTCAGTGAAAGAATTAAGGCTCCGATAATGCAGAACACAAGTGTTTTGGCCATGGGGGTGAAGTATTTCCCTTCAATCCCGTTCAATGTAAGGATGGGGAAGAAGACGATAAGGATAATCAACACTGCAAAAGTGGCCGAACGTGCAACGCCGGAAGCTCCTTTTTCCACTTCTTTGTCCATCTCTTTGCGGGTCAGTGTGCGGCCTCGGAATTGTTTTCCGTAAATGTGGGCGAGGATACCTTCCAATATAACGATAGAGCCATCTACTACAATACCAAAGTCAATGGCACCGAGACTCATTAGATTGGCGGTGACATTGAATACACGCATCATGATAAAAGCGAAAAGCATTGCCAGCGGGATGACGGATGCGACAATCAGTCCGGCACGGAGGTTGCCGAGGAAGAGGATGAGTACAAGGAAGACGATAACCGCTCCTTCAATCAGGTTGTTGACAACCGTAGAGATGTTCCGGTTTACCAGTTCCGAACGGTTCAAGTAAGGTTCTATACTGACTCCTTCGGGTAATAGCTGCTGTATTTTTTCTACCCGTTTTTCGAGTTCTTGAGTCACTACATTTGCGTTGGCACCTTTCAGCATCATGGCAATTCCGCCGACACACTCGCCCTCACCATCCTTTGTCATGGCACCGAAACGCTTTGGAGAACCGAAGCGGACAACTCCTACATCACTGATATGTACCGGAATCCCATTCCGGTTGGTCACTACAATCTGTTCAATATCCTTGATGCGGGTAATCATACCTTCAGACCGGATATAGTAGGCGTTCTTTATCTTCTCAATGTAGCTTCCGCCGGTATTTTGGTTGTTGCTGCTAAGTGCTTCGAACACCTCGCCGATAGTGATATTCAAAGAGAACAGGGCGTCCGGATCGACGGCTACTTCATATTGTTTCAAGTAACCGCCGAAACTATTGATTTCTACTATACCGGGTATACCGGACAACTGACGTTTCACCATCCAATCTTGAATGGTGCGGAGCTCCATTGCGTCATATTTCTTCTCATATCCGGGAGCTACCTTCAATATATACTGGTAAATCTCTCCCAGACCGGTAGTGATGGGCATCATCTCCGGTGTTCCGAGCTCGGAGGGAATTTCGCTTGTTACGCTTTGTATTTGTTCATTTATCAGCTGCCGTGCATCGAGTGTGGGGACACTTTCTTTAAAAACGACCGTTACGACCGATAGCCCGAAGCGGCTGACAGAACGGATATCTTCGACATTCATAATATTGCTCATCGCTATTTCGATAGGCATAGTAATGAGTTGTTCCACCTCTTGTGGTGCGAGTGTAGGGGATACGGTCACTATTTGTACCTGATTATTGGTAATGTCGGGCACGGCATCGATAGGTAGTGTCAGCATCGCATAGATACCTCCGATAAACAGGAAGAGAGTAGTGAGTCCTACAAATAGTTTCTTCTTGATTGAAAAACGTACAATAGCTGTAAACATGATTTTCGTTGTATTATTATTTCACAGTACAAAATTACTGCCTATCTTCATCCGTTATCACTAAGAATAAATGAAGCGGAAAGATTGTGGGGTGAAGTGACGGATTGGGGAATTGAAAGATGTAAAATCATAGTTCTTGTTTCACTGCTGAACAAACATTTCTTTCAGTTTACTCGTTTAATATAAAAACAAACTAAATGTATATTCAGCATGAAAACATTCGTCTTGATGATGGTAAGCCTGTTGTTTGCAATTTCTTCGGAAGCGCAAAACAAGTCTTTTTATGATTTTACAGTGAAAACTATTGATGGTAAGGACTTTCCTCTTTCTTCACTGAAAGGTAAGAAAGTGCTGGTAGTCAACGTGGCATCTAAGTGTGGGCTGACGCCCCAGTATGCTCAACTGGAGAAACTATATGAGAAATATAAAGAAAAAGACTTTGTTGTTATCGGTTTTCCGGCGAATAACTTTATGGGACAAGAACCGGGTAGTAATGAGGAAATAGCCAAGTTCTGTTCTTTGAACTATGATGTTACTTTTCCGATGATGGCTAAGATTTCCGTTAAAGGAAAAGATATGGCTCCTCTTTACCAATGGTTGACGGAGAAAAAACAGAATGGGGAAGAAACTGGTTGACAGAGAAGAAGCTGAACGGAAAGCAAGATGCGCCGGTACAGTGGAATTTTCAGAAGTTTATGATTGATGAGAACGGACATTGGGCGGGAGTTGTGTCTCCGAAAGAAAGTCCGTTCTCTGAAAAGATTATTACTTGGATAGAGAAGGAATAAGAGAGACTTTTTTCAGCTCTTCTTCGAAGTTGGGAGTGAAGATTCCTTTACCCAGATTTTCTTTTATTTCTTCGATCTTCCAAAATCGTCCACCGTCCAGTTCGTCGCTGGGATGGATTTCTTCCTCATAAACGGTTTTGTGGACAAAAACAAGCTCTTTTTCACGGCTGGATTCAAAAACATAACTGGTGAGAAGCTCCGGAGTGAAGTCTGTGATGCCTAATTCTTCACGGACTTCTCTCTTTAGGGCGATTTCTACGCTTTCGCCCAAATCAATATGTCCGCCCACAGCCGTATCCCATTTCCCCGGTTGAATATCTTTCCATTCGGGTCGTTTCTGTAAATAGATGTCTCCTTGGGTATTGAATACGTGAAGGTGAACTACCGGATGAAGCAGTTTGCTACCGCTGTGACATTCTCCGCGAGTAGCGGCTCCGGTGATATTTCCCTGTTCGTCTACGATAGGGAACATTTCCTGGTTATTATCGCTTGGCATAGTGTCTTTTATATTGCGTAAAATCTTTCGGAGAGGAGGATTTCTTATGGTATTAATAAAGAAGAATCTCCATAACTTAGGAATCGGAAATCATGCGCCATTGCATAATCATAAATTGTGCGCCAATTCCCTTTTACAAAAGCTGAAACTAAAAGCAGCAAGGTACTTTGCGGCTGATGGAAATTAGTAACCATCGCTTTCACTATTTTATAATTGTATCCCGGTGCTATGATAATCTGTGTACTGGTGTGAAGGGTTTCCAAACCATTCCTGTCGAGATATCCCAATATCTTTTGCAACGCAACAACGGGAGGAATCTGGTCGTACTTTTCATAAGGCTGCCATTGTTTGACACGTAGTTCTTCTTCCGTAGCATACGGATTTTCAGCCAATGTGACTCCAATGTGATACAGGCTTTCCAGAGTCCGTACAGAAGTAGTTCCTACTGCAATAGCACAACCGTCGTGGTCAATCAGTTTTTTGATGGTGCTCCGGTTGACCGATATATATTCCGTGTGCATTTCGTGACCTTCGATTTCTTCACTTTTTACAGGTTTGAATGTGATGCGTGCCAAAGCGATCGCCAAGCATAACCTCGGTTCTTTCGAATTTTCGCAAACTTATCCTTTCTTCTTCGATCAGCTGGAGAAAGCTAATCTCTTTCTGCAAGGTATTATCGACACCAGCAGTAAGCCGATGGATGATAAAATGGTGGAATGGCTCTTCCGCAATCCTTTGAGTGACGGTGGAACATTTACCGGTGTAGCCGATATTGTCAGTAAATACGGGCTTGTTCCCAATGATGTGATGCCGGAAACCGACAGTAGTGAAAATACCTCCCGTATGGCAGGTCTGATCGCCCTGAAACTTCGTGAACAGGGGCTTCAACTCCGTGATCTCGCTGCGCAAGGTGCCAAGCCTGCTGCCCTTGAGAAAACAAAAACAGAGATGTTGAGCACCATCTACCGCATGTTAGTGTTGAATCTCGGTGTTCCTCCTACTGAATTTACCTGGACTGAATATAACGCTAAGGGTGAGCCTGTGTCTACCGAAACTTACACTCCGCTTTCTTTCCTGAAAAAGTATGGTGACGAAAAACTGATTGATAATTATGTCATGTTAATGAACGATCCGAGCCGTGAATATTATAAGTGTTATGAGATAGACTACGACCGCCACCGTTACGACGGCAAAAACTGGACGTATGTCAATCTTCCCATCGAGGATATCAAAGAAATGGCTATTTCTTCTCTCAAGGATAGCACGATGATGTATTTCTCTTGCGATGTAGGTAAGTTCCTAAACTCTGACCGTGGTCTGCTGGATGTCAAAAACTACGACTACGAATCTCTTATGGGTACTTCTTTTGGCATGAACAAGAAGCAACGTATCCAAAGTTTTGCCAGTGGCTCCAGTCACGCCATGACTCTTATGGCCGGCGATCTTGACAAAAATGGAAAACCGACGAAATGGATGGTTGAAAATAGTTGGGGACCCGCCGCCGGTTATCAGGGTTATCTCATTATGACAGATGATTGGTTTAACGAATATATGTTCCGCCTAGTAGTAGAAACGAAATATGCATCGAAAAAAGCTCTCGAGGTGTTGAAACAGAAGCCTATCCGACTTCCTGCTTGGGATCCTATGTTTGCTGAATAGTTCTTTTTCTTTGCTTCTGTCTTTTGTTTCGGAACAAAAGATAAAAGATTACGTGCACGAACACGAAAGGAATTACGGATATTTTTCCGTAATTCCTTTCTTTTTTCCTCCCGAATCCCAATCTTATTTATTACTTTTGCGGCAAATT
>ENA-OOYR01000945-OOYR01000945.1-human-gut-metagenome-genome-assembly--contig:-NODE-945-length-14489-cov-5.021269_pt1 | contig 14489 bp, 10 predicted proteins | sample MGYA00241701_ERZ501374 | MGnify/ENA primary metagenome ERZ501374 (study PRJEB25962, sample SAMEA2042655) | human gut metagenome | biome: human gut; feature: human-associated habitat; material: faeces...
GCATCTCAAGTTTGTGCGTAAGCACAAATCTTGCGTGTGAAAAATCTTATTTTTCGCACTATCCTCCTAGTTTTGCGGAGCAAAATGCATGCTATGTCTCTTATAGCATTTGCCTCTTGCAGGAGCAGAGGATTTTCCTCCCATACAAAAATCCCATGCTGCCATGGGATTTTTCTTACACCTCACATATTTTATGATCACATCTGGCAGACAATAGATTGCACATTGTAAGATAAAATCGATTGTCCCGGACAACAAAATGTCCGTTTCCGCCATTTTTTAACACAAAAAAGAGAGGATACAAGAATCAAATCCACTTTTGGCAACATGATATGCAGTACTGCACCTCTGCAATACTGCTGTAACTTCAGATTTACACAACATATCATGCACTTTATTCCTTATACCGGTGCAATATATGCCATGTATCATCCCGAATCAACAGACAAACGTATGCTATATATGACACACATTCTCTTGCTGACTCTGTTTTCTTTCATGTTTCAAAAGTAAATTATCTCCGCATTAGTTCCTCTCCTTTAAATTTCTATTGCAATAGTAGCACAATGCCATTTTTAATGCAACCAAAAATTTTTACGAAAAATCTTTCGTTACCGGTCACACAATAAATATGCACAGCAGCAATCTCTACTCCACATTTTTGAGTGCCTGATCCATCGGGATCTTTTTGATACGCATAAAGTCCAGTATCATTACAAACAGATATCCGATCAGCACAAATGCAAACATTTTCACATATCCGGCTGGCTGGATCACAAATGCAAACCATCCACTGTAACTAAACAAGATCGCCTTCCATGCCAGATTCATAACAAACGTTCCAAGTACAACACTGACCGCATCTTCGATCACAACCATGATCGTTGTGGAAAGCAGATACAGGCTGGCGATTTCTTTATTCTCATATCCAAGAATCTTTGTCATTGAAATTGCATTCTCATTTTTCTCAATGATCAGCTTTGTCAGAAGATAGATCAAAACTGCTGAAAGCAGGATACAAAGTATCTGGAAATAATCCATATAAGATCCCATGGAATGATCTAACTGGTCACACATCTTTGTGATATCACGCTCGGTGATCACCGTTGCAATATCATCTTCCGACAGATCTGCTAGCTCTTCATTTGAAAAATATCCACTGAATGCCTCTTCATCCAGCTCAAATACCATGCGGTAATTTTCAATCGGCATAAATACTGCAATGTTTACGCACTGGTCATAAATTCCAGCTATCGTAAACGTATACTGTTTGTTTTCATATTTTTCATCCAGTGAAACGGTATCCCCGACATTAAGTTCATATTTTTCTGAAAATGATCTGGAAATATAAACTTCATCTTCCTGCAGGGACTGCATACCTTTTATTTCTACATACTTACTATCGTCTGAAATACCGTAAACAGAGACTTCCTCATCTATTACATCGCTTTTTTTCTGCAAAGAACACATACTGAATTTTTCTGCGTCTTTATTGTCCGTCGTCAGTACATTTCCATCTTCATCCTCAAAAGATTTCAGAACATACTGATACTTTGCAAACATCATATTTTTTGCATTTTCTTTGTAATAAGAAAGCGTATCCGGCATTCCCACTGCCATTGCAAGCATCACCATGATAAAGAAAATTCCCACAAACAGAATCAGATAATTTGCCACATTCTGAAACATGATGCGCAGACGGAATCTGTTAAAAAATTTAAAATGTGGCAGCCGCATTGCTTTTTTGCGTTTTGTTTTTTTCAGATCATGCCTCAGAAACTGTAACGGTGTATGCTGCATCATTTTAATAATGACGATCAGATTGACCATAAACATCAGCACGACCGGTATCAGGGTTGTCTTAAAAAATGCATCCGGATTCCAGATCGTCTCATAGGTCGGAAGGCTGTAACTGTTATAATACATGGATACCACAACATCTTTAAATACCGTATAGCCAAGCACATTTCCGACTAATGCGGAAATCAGGGTAACGATAACCGGCATAGACAGATAATGGCGTACCAGCTCCCCTTTCGTATAGCCGGACGCACGCAATGTTCCGATTGCAGATGACTCTTTTGTGATCGTATTGCTGATCGTAACTGCAAAAATAAATGCGATGATGACAATCAGAATATCAAGCAGCACACCTCCCATTGCCTCATCAGAGCCCATGTCGTCGGTTGCAAAATGAATCGCCGGATTCGCATATTTTGGCACATAATCTTCAATCTCATTGTCATTTACCACGGTCTGTGTGAGCAACGCCCGCATAAAATCATCCGACTGGTTTTTCTCTTCTTTTTCATCTGACGGCTCATTTTCATACTTCCATGCATAATCGTAATGAATCGTCTTATGTAACTTCGCAAATCCCTCATCTGTTACCATTGCAACGTTAAACTTTAAGGCATCAAACATCAGATCCGTGCTTTTTTCGTGCAGTGTGGAATAGTTGACATATGCGATCAGACCAACGACCTGATATTTTTCTTCTCCGACTGTGATCTCATCGCCGACTTTTATCCCGACATTGTCAGCATGCATACGGTCAATGGCAATTTCATCCTCTTTTTCCGGGAAACTTCCGTCCATCAGGCATGCAAAATTGATATCATCTGTCTTTGCAAAAACACGGACTGTTCCATCCGAAGTTCCGTCGTTGTCATGATCTTCCTCTTCATCCCTGTAAAAATTTTCATACAGATGAACCGGAGTTTCCTTAAAATCAGGATCGTTCAATTCATATTTTTCTTCTGCATCCGCATATTTCTCATTGATCTCATCTAAAACCTTGTTCCAGGCTTCGTCGTATGCTTTCTCATATACCTCGTCATGTGCCTCATCAAACGCTTTCTCATACGCCTCGTCATGTGCCTTAGGATATGCTTTTTCATATGCTGTATCATAGGCTTTGTTGTACTGCCCGGACTGTTTTGCCTGTGCCACTGCTGTATCAAGCATAACTCCCGCAGTTGTTTCATCAAGTCCCTGCGCCATCAGCATCTGCTTTATCTGTGCATTAAAAGAAACATCAAATTCTGACTGGAACTCTGCATCAAATTTTTCCTTAAATTCTGTTTCAAACTTCTCATCAAATTCTTTTTTGAACTTTTCTTCAAATTCACTATCGAACTTTTTATCCAGCTTCTTTTTTGCCTCATCAATGTAATACTGTCTGACATCTGCTTTATCGCCTGTCTTAATTGCATCAAGCAGTGTTTCGTCTGCTTTCTTTTTTAATTCAAAGTGTCCGTCTTCCAGCTTGTATCTACCAACACCCTCATCAGCCGCTGTCATCATGCTCTCGTTTGCAACATACATGCCGGACACAAAGCCGATCATCAGAATCAGGAACAGACTTACCACAAGATACTTTTTCCAGTCTCCTGTCAGTTCTCTCGGTATTCGTCTGATAAGCGGATTTTTGATTTTTTTCTTTTTCATACTAATCTCCATTCTTGCGCTGTTTTTAAGCGCATCACAAGTTTGTGCGCCAGTACAGCTCCCTACCACTCCAGATCTGCCGCTGAAATTTTATGTTCATTGATATCGTTATGACGCACTGCCCCATCACGGAGTTTGATGACATGGTCTGCCATATGCCGGATTGCCTCGTTATGTGTAACCATGATAACTGTATTACCATATTTGACATTGACATTCTCAATCAGCTTTAATATTTCCTTGGAGGTATTGTAATCAAGTGCTCCGGTGGGTAGTGTACTATTAGTACAAACAATAAACGTCATCTATTATTAAGAACAGCATGGATTTTATGGATAAGCCACTATTCCATCATTGATAACCGCGTGGATAATGTATGGGAAAATCATGGAAAAGGAAAACCTCTTTCCCACCATTTTCCCACAACATTTTCCACCCAGTTAGCAACGATTCCATAAACAGCAGCTTAACCACAAACTCCACCCTACGGTTAAGGTCTGTTAGTATCCTCTTATTTTGTTTTATTTATAAAATAGCATTTTCAACACAAAAAAAAGACCTCACCCCAGCGTTATACCGGAATGAAGTCTTTTCTCTATCTCTCATTTTCTTTCTCTCTCATTACAATCTCAATGATCGTCAGATCTCTCTTTGCAGCTTTCATATCTTCAACACTATCACACACAGGTATCAATGTTGCCAGTGTTAACGCCACCGCCAAAATAACAGACAATAAAAAACAAATGTTCATTTCTTTTATGCCATCATACCCGGAAGTTACAGTGTACTGATATGCAGTTCTTATAAAAGCAAAAAATTCCCTCCATGTACCCATTACGATTCCAAGTAAAACAATCATCAGCAGCACTTCACAAACATTCTTTTTATGTTCATATCTCATTTTTTGTTCTACATATTCAAACTCCAGCTCTTCTTTTCCCATGGAACTTAAGGTCTCCAGTCTCCATTTAAAAGCCTGTATTTTCCGCCTGCGTATTTCCCGATATGAAAATTTCATGATAAAGTTTTCTATCTTTTCTTTCATCACTCTACCTCCACAATCTTCCAGTTATCCCCCTTCTCCAGCGTCAACTTATACTGCATGACCTGCGTGATCTTCAGATCCTGGTCCAGGTATTTTACATAAACTTCTGCTTTCGTCTGATCACCTTCCATATAGTAGGCTTTTCCTGCCAGTCCATCATATACATAATTCTTTCCGATCGCCGGAAGGACACCATCCTTTACATAATAGACAAGTTCCTTTGCCGATGCCTGGGGATACAGCTTGAAAAACGTATTCAAAAAATCTTCAATCTGTGTCTGAGTTTTTAAATCTATGCTCCCATCTGTTTCTTTCGCTTTTACTTCATAAGAGGATTTTCCCGGCAGCGCATACGCTGTCGGGTTTTTTACAACTAACATTTTTCCATTTTCATCTCTATGCACTGCTATCTGATACACATTGCTCTGCTCCGTGGTCTGTTCACCTTCCGATATCCGCTGCTTTACACAATACGTTACTTCGTACTCTGTATCCGTAAGATCCTTCACAGACCAGATATCTACGGATTCAACCTCTACTGCAGTCGGGCAGTCTGTCGTTATCATTCCATGATCCATAAGCTGCAGTGTTTCCGGAAGATACTTTTCCAGGGCTTTTTCTCTCTTACTGATCTCCCGGTCTGTATTTTCCCAGGCATGATATACACCTGCAAAATCCTTTACATAACTCTCCAGGGCATTTGTATCTTTTAATTTTTCCTCAATCACAGTTTCTTTTTCAACCGTGACCGTATCAACCGATGTGAAATTATTATAAATTCCCAGGATAATGCTGATCACTAACAAAACCCAGAATAACCGAATCCAGTTCCTGTTTGGAGATACCTTTAAAACCGGCATCTCTTCTGCCTGATCACTGCCTTTATACTCACCTTTTATCTTTTCTTTTGGTTTTAATTTCCTGATATGTACTTTCATTTTTTCCGGCAGTTTTGCATATATTTTTTTAAAAAACAGCCAGACCTTATTTTTTGCTTTACCAATCATCGCTTTTATCTGTTCTTTCTTCATATAAATATCTCCTATTCCATCCAGAAATTTTTCTGATCCTCTTCTGTAAAAGATACCGGCAACACAATAAATGCTCCATTTTCCCCGCTTCCATAGATTATGCTCTTTTCCGGTCTTTTCTCTGACAGATAGACGCTTTTTGCACCAGTCACCTGACTAAGCATAAGTAAATATTCCGCATTTACTGCAGCTTCCCTGTCTCCCAGGAAACAAAAGATACGTTTTGATCTGTACCTTCCTCTTTCCTTTTTCAAAGTTTTTACCATCTGATCCAGTTCATCCGGCAATGTCGTTTCTTTTTCATTCATGATTCGTGCGTTTTCCATATAGTCATACATCTGATTCTTTACATACGAACCATCCCGTTCCGGCAATTCCACAGGTTTGTTTAAACATACACAAAAATGAGCGCCTGCAACATACTGCCTTTCATCTTCAATCCAGCTTCCATAATAAGTAGCACCTCTTCTTTCTGCCATTTTAATCAGATCATTTACCATACGCTGTATTTTCTTTTCCTGTCCTGTTTTGTTTCCTTTTTCCATTTCTTTTCCCTTTCTGCCGTTGCGACATCGCATTTATGTTGACGGCATGCTGACCCTTCCAATACATACAAAGTGTTCTTTCCAGAAATTCGTATTTAAGTCTGCAAAGCCGATCGGGTTACCGGCATGAAACATCCTTCCATTTCCGGCATAGATCCCAACGTGCGTGATGTAATTGTCTGTCTTATATGTTTTCGTGAAAAAGACCAGATCTCCCGGCTGCGCTTCCTCCAACTCCAGATGCTGCACGGCTTCATACTGTTCCTGTGCTGTCCTTGGCAGTGACACTCCCGCCTGTCCAAAACACCATTGCGTTAACCCGGAGCAGTCAAAGGATGTCTGCGGACTTGAACCACCCCAGACATATTTCCATCCCTGATATTTATAAGCTTCCGCAAGAACTGCATTCGCCGTATCTGCCGGTAACGGCTCTGACTCCAGGTATTGTTTTACAAGATATACATAAAACATGTTTCCATAGTCATACCTCCAGCCACCATTCTGTGCGATTGCAACCGGATTATTATACTTTACTTTTCTACCGCCGCATTTGCTGCTGGCAAAATCACACGACAACTGAAATGTATGAGCCTTTCCCCTGACTGATACATAATCAATATATCCGGCTCCATAATTGTATGCCTGGATCACTGCATCAAGATCGCAACCTAACGTGTCCGCTTTCTGCAGCAACATGGCAAAATACGCAACTGCAGCTTTGATGGATTCCGAAGGAGTTTTCTCTTCCTCTGTCAGTCCACTGTTTCCAAGTGACTGCATCGGATCATTCCCTTCTCCTCCAGTCTCAACCATCATGATGGCAAGCAGATACTTTTCATACTCATGTATGTTGTATTCCGCCGCCGTATCTCCGACAAACGCTGCATATTCCCTTACTTTGTCAGACAAACCAAGACCGGACGCATGCGCCGGATCCCCGTCTTCACCCTCATCGGATATTCCGATCAGCATCACGCCGCAAATCAAAAACAGAAAAACAGGAAACAAAATACATAACGTACCTATGATCCGTTTTACACGTTTCATCTCTTTTTATTTCCTCCTGTCTGTCCTCCGATCATCCTTTTTCAATCCTGTTATCTTTTTTACATGCGGTTCTGCATGTCCTGCGCTCCTTCGCTCTGCTAAAACATCACTTCTTAAGTCTTTTGCATTTCCGCCAGACCTTATAATGGTTCTGCCAGGTACAGACTCTGTTCCTGTTTCCGTTTCTCTTACACTTTGTCCACCATTTCTCTCCTGCAGCCCATGATCTTCATTTCTCTGCTGATGCAGGTCTTTCCTAAATTTTTCCTGATCCGGACTGCTTAACATTGTTCCGCAAGTTCCAAGTTCTTTTCTTACATCCTTGTTTGAATACGGAAGACGGGTTACACTCTGTTTATAACGGATATCCTCTAACGGCGTTCCTATGCGCTCTGCCTTCTGGTCATTTTTTCTGATCCGTTCTTCACTTCCTGCCATGTTCTGTAATTTTTCATCTGATGCTTTCCGTACCTGCCCCCTGCTGTCAATAAAGCTTTTTCCTGCTTTTGCGCCGCGGTTCAAGCCATCCACATCACGGTATTTATCCAGTTCTTTTCCATTTACCGGGAGCTGCTGGTGGAAATCAATTCCATCATAACGTTTTAGCGCAGTTTCACTTCTTCGTTTCGCAAGATACATTTCACGACGCTTTTTTCCTGCATCTGCCCGGATCCGGTTTCGTTCCTGCAGACGTCCCGTTTCTCTTCTGTTCCGTTCTCCGGCTATGCCCTCTTTAAAGTCTTTTACATTCTGCTCCATTGCTTTCCGATGCAGTCCTGCATGGTATTTTATTTCCGTCGGTGTATTCTTTACATTTTCCTTTGCCAGATTCATACGATCCTTCAGGCGTTTTCCGGAATCCATAACCATACCGACACGTTTTCCGGCTTTTGCGCCTGCAGACTGTGTTTTACTGCCGTAAGATACTGTCGTTCTTTCATTTTCAGACGATCCATTGTTTTCCGTCCCATTCACATTCTCATTTGTCCGAGCCGGTTCCCTTACAGGTTTGTTATTGCTGCTATTCGTATGTGACGGCGCCTTCTGTGAACCATTTCCACCTGAAGGTGCTGCTGTATCTTTAGAACCATCTCCAGCACTTCCACCTGTACCGCCGCCAGTTCCACTGCCAGCACCTGCATTCCTGCTTACTGCAGCACGCCTTCCGCTTGAATAATATCTTCGTCCAAACAGTTTTCTCATAACCATATATCTTCCCATGCTCCGCAGGAAACGACCGCGTTTATTACCACTGCCATCTCCCAGCGCAACCATGGATAAAATTTCATCCATCTTTAAATACGTTCCAACAAAAACAACGATCTGTAAAAATGCAACCATTAAAAACGGATAATCTCCTGACATGGAATAAATCATTGCAGATAAGGAAAATGCAATCGTAATGAGAAGTGTTAACCCTGCACGCATCAGGATCGTATTAAAAAGCTTCTCTACCGCCTTTTTCAACAGACCATTATAAGTTGGCAGCATGGATAAAATAAAATTCAGCGGCAGATACAACGCAAATATGATAAACAAAAGCTGGGTAAATATAACCAGCCCACACATTATGACCACAAAAATACTGATGATCAGATTCAGGAAAAATACCAAAAGGACCGTCCCAAATCTGCCTATTACACTCGTCACAGTCATATTTACATTTTTATAAGTTTCAATATCTGTCTTTACTGCAGTCTGACGGTCTTCTCCGAAATTCGTTACAGGACTGACAGATAAAATTGATTTAATACGATCTCCATCAACTCCCGCTGCAATACGCTCTGATTCGATTGCAGTTTCATCCGTCGTACCAAACTGCAAAAGCAGCCATGGTTTATAGACCTGAATTGCAAACAGGTTACTCCGGATCTTGTCTGTTGCTTTTACTCCCATCTCATCATTTCCCGGCATGACAAGTTTTGCCCCAAGCTCCAGGACACCATTGCTTAAATCCGCGGAAAAATCATTGATATTTTTAATGTACTGCGGCGCATAAGCAATAAACGCGGCAGTTAAAAGAAAGATCACAAGCATATTTACCGCTGCGCTGACTGCCTCTGTGGTTTTTCTTTTGATCAGCCCGGCATATGCCATGTAGCCGCCCACGATCAATACGATAAACAGTAACAGCCAGGTATAAAAACCATCCGCATTGAATTTCTTCGATCCGGTATTCATGCCCGCCAGGATCTGAATGTTCTTTCCGATGTCGTCTGCCATATCACCGATAAAATCAAGCGAATACGTCTGCTGCACAATATATCCCGTTCCGCTGCTCAGCAATACACTGATCAGCCAGATTCCGTCACTGATTCCATAAAAAACGGATGAAATCTTATTATCTATCCTGTCCATCCAATTCCAGGGAAGCCAGTCCCAGGAAGTGTCCACATAGAAATCGATCTGATAATTATCCCATCGGTACTGACTATACAGATTTCCAGCATCGATCGTTTCATCTACCAGTCCGGAAGCCGCAGCTACCTCCATATTGGCAGCCGATAAAAATAATCCTGTCAGAAGCATGCATACAAGAAATGCTGACAGGATCTGTTTGCGCGGCTTTTGCAGTCTTTTTGTTTTCATTCCCCATTTCTTTCTCATGAAACTTCCTCCCTTCTTGGAGGTCTGGTATCAAATGCGTCAAATACATGTTGTAACAATATCTGTGTATGTACTTTTCCAACACGACCGTAAATGTCCTGCATCAGACATTCCCCAGTTTCTAATGCCATGATCGCATTCTGGTTTTCTTCATCATCCGGATCCAGCCCAAAGAATCTTAATGTATTCCGGATCTCCGTCTTATCTGTGGAATGAAAAGCGAACTTCAAACCGATATTGTTTTTGATTTTTTCGTCCAGAAGATCGGAAGAACTCTGCGTGATAAAAAATACACCGGACTGCATGGAACGTCCGGCACGTACAAGTTTATTCGATAAAGCTGCTCCCTGTGCTACCTGCAGGAGACTCCATGCTTCATCTAAAGCAACGATTTTATAAATTTTTCTGTCTGAATAAATAAAATCCAATGCAAAAGTTCCGATCGTGATCATAACCGCAATACTTAAATATTCGATACTGGTATATTCCTCCACATTTTTTTCAGAATCCGGCAGCATCAGATCCTGCACCTGCAAAATGTTTAAAGCCTTATCTGCACTGATCTTACGCGTCACTTTTCCATCTGAAAACAGCAATCCCGCAAAATCATAATCGGTAAACGCTGCTATGTGGCTTGCAAGCAGATGCGCTTCTTCATCCTTCATTGCATTTAATTCATCGATCACATATAAAAGTCCGCTATTTTCCCTTTTTGTGACTGCTTTTACCGCATCACGCAGGAGAGGGAAACGTTTTCCATCCTTGATATTGACGCCTGTTAAAAATGTTAAAATATCCATTGCAAGGCTGTCTGCATCTTTCTTGTTCTGCATGATCACATACGGATCAAGCATTCCTTTATTGCTCTCATCACTGGTCAGGTTGATAATGTTAATTTCATCCGAAAGTTCCGGAAGCATTTCTTTCCATTTCCCGCGTTCCGACTTCGGATCAAGGATCAGCGCCCTTGCACCGTGTAAAACTTCCTGGTAAATAATGTTATTTGCAAACATTGATTTACCACCGCCAAGCGTTCCGGTAAATGCCACAGCAAGGGCATTTGTAACACTGCCGGCTACGTTCTGACAGGCAAGAGACGGGTCTATGTAGATATTATTTCCAGTCTCCGTGTCATACCCGATGTAACTTCCATCCGGATCACCCAGGATGCGCGCTGCACCGAATCCAAGTCCCGCCAGGAAATCTGCTTTCACATACTGGATATAATCATTTTCATATCTTGATCCAGACGGAATAAATTCTTCGTGGAATCCGATCATATCGCCAAACGGGCGTACCAGTTTAATGTTAAAATCATTCTCGTAATAATCCCTGACCTCCGCGATACGACGTTCCAGCTCCTCTTCGCTTTCTGCAGCAATCCGGACAACGTAGCTTAATTTGTACATGGATTCTTTTGTTCTGCCTAAGTCCTTTTCCAGCTCGTCCACATCCACCAGTGCCTCTACCACGGAATTATCCGTATCGGCACCAGCCTCATACGCATGCTCATCTAAGTCATTTAATTCCTTTTTCTTATTTCTGACCGTCGTCAATGCGCTTCTGTTCGGCATGATTTCAACGTTCATACTGACGTCTACCGGAAAACAGAAACGCTCCTGCTCATAATAAAAGATCTCCGACGATGGAAACTCCAGTTCCCCGATTAAAGCATTGATTGTCAGGTATGCAACATAGCTTTCCCCCTCTTCCCTTATCATCCGGATATGTTTCTGATGCTCCTGCAGCACACAGCGCGTCAGGCGGAGAATGTCGTACTTGCGGACTAACGTTTTTTTCTCCAGCTTTTCTTTTGGAAATGAATACTCATATTTATAATACGGCGTTTTCTGTTGTCCATAGATATGCTCTACAATGTAGCCAATGTCTTTCTTTTCCAGGCGTTTTAAGGAAAACTTCCCTTTTACACGCTGTCTTAAAAAGTCTTCCAGTTTTGCATACCGCTCGATCTCTGCACTGTTTATGCTGACAAAATCACCCATCAGGTTATGGTTGACACTGTTTATAAAGTCTGTAAATACGGCTAAAATATCTTCCTTGACCTTCTTTACACTAACTTCCTCTTCTCCCTTGATCAGCTTAAAACCTAAAAAGAAACGGTAGGTAACTTCATTTTCTATTCCACCCATAGAAGTGATCAGCCCTTCTGTCTGGATGTCGATCACTTTTTCTGCTGTTTCTTTAAGATCCCCCTTTAAGTGTCTCTTGCAGCGTTCCTGCCTGTCCCTTACGGATGTTTCAGATGCAATGCAGAGCGCATGCATCTTGCCTTCCCTGTTTACCGTCATGATCTGACGGAACCGTTCATGTACTGCCATCTTTTCATCCGGAGATAAAAAAGCATAGTTGTACGGGATCAGTTCATAATACGCCCACCATTCTCCCTGCTGATTTAAGATCATATTATTTTCAATGTACTTAATCGGGAACATAGATATCCCTCCTCACTGCGGTAATATATTCATTTACCGTCTTTTTACGATACACCACACGTTTTCCTGCATAAGTCTCTTTTGGGCGTATCAGATAATTAAACGCCGCGCATAAAAATCGGTACGGATTTTTGCCATCAAAGCTCTTTTTTGACATCAGATACGCATTTCCTACGCATATCGCAGCCCATACAACGAAACTTTTTATATACACAAATGGCGGCAGGTTGTGAATCATAAGACATACAACTGCCGTTCCGGTAAAATACCCGATCTGTGTTATCGTCGCCGGAAACGGCAGATTAACATCCCCGACCGCATGTATCACTTTTTCAACATTCCAGATGCTTGTATATGACTTTACCTGTTTCATTTCTTCCCTTTCTTTCCTTTCTGCCTGTCCGGCGGTTTTCTTCATCCTTTTCATTTATCCAAGGCACAGGGCATCCCGCCCCGCACCTTATTTTTTTATCAGGGATCATTCCCCTCCATCATCTGGAGCACCGCCCTCGATGATCGTGCCATTATAGATCTTTAACATCGTGTCTTTTGTCCCAGAGGGATTAAAGACAAAACCAACCGCTATGACCGCGATAATTGCAAAAACAATCAGCTCCGCAATCTTGTGTTTAAATAAAAGCACAAGACCAACGATAATAATCCCTCCTAAAACCAGAGGCTGTATATTCGTCATGAGCCACGTATAAATTCCCTGTCCAAAATTCATCTTTCTCTTTCCTTTCCGCGCATTTTGCGCATAAAAAAAGACAGCTTTTTTATTGCCGTCTGTTTACTGTTACATTTTTTCTTTTTTCTTTTTATTTCTTCTTTATGGCGCATGTTCCATAACACATCCATCTTTGCGCTTTAAAAATTGCGACGCCGCAATTTCAGGATTCCATGTATTCCTCTTTAAGATCATCAATCCATTTTCTTCCTTTCTGCCTTGCTGTGACAACATCGTCCAGTGCCGCCTGCTGTTGTTTTAAGATCTTTTTATGATGCGGGGACAGATTGGCTTCCTCGATCATATCCTTCGCCAGGCGCGTGCCTCTGAGATCATCCAGCTTCTGTACCATTTTAAGGGACGGTGCGACCTGTCTTGTAAGCCAAAGGAGTGTCCGGTCAAGTGTGTACTCTTCCGGTTTTGTCGTCAGCTTAATGCTCCGGTACTGTCCGTTTAAAAACCACACCCAGCGCTCATTTAGCGGCCAGTTTCTGCACTCCTGCTCCGGATCTGCGTCTACAAACCTTACATAATGATTGATGATAGAATAGGCAGTACAGGCAACGTCTTCCATTTCCAAAAGATCATCCATGGCGCATTCCGCACGCTCATCTTTCAACCGGATTTCAAAACGGTTCTTTGTCTCTGCCTCGTCTAAAGGAGTGCCGTTTTTTACATACTGTTCATAGTCCTTTTCATAAATACAGAAGTAAATTTCACTTTTTAAAGATCCCAGGTACAATGTATTTCCCATGCTTGCCGCATCTTCTTCCCGGTTCCTTATCAGCTCCCCGGACTGGTAATCCTTATAACTGTGAAAAATCGTGATGCATTCATCCCGACGGCATTTTACTATCAGCTCCGGTATATTTAAAATTCCGGCACGGTCGTTGATCGCAATATCAATCCGTTTAAACACCGCCCCCATTTCTCTTGCCGTCCGGAAGAAATCATACCAGGTACGTTTCTGCACCTTAAGAAACGCTTCGAACTGTCTGCACCCCTTGCCCTTTAGTTCAAGCAGGATCCCTTTTTCATGTTCCGGCGATACCATGACTGTGATATCTCCGTAAATATACTGACGCCCGTATCCATAAAAACTGTGCGCTTCCTCGATCATGTACTGCATCCGGATATTCATGGCATCTTCGATCACGCGTCTCTCATCCGTGGTTGCAAACCGGATCCGAACATAGTCAAATAAAATTTCCATTTCTTTATCCGGATTAAATATCTCAAGAACCATTTCCAAATGTTCTAACAGCTTTTTTGTTGCCCGTTTTTTTCCGGTCAACAATACACTGTAATAACTTCTATTGATTCCTGCCGTTTCTGCATATTCACTTTGCGATACGCCGTAGCTTTTCCGTCTTGTTTCCAGGTTCGTGATCCATTCCACCGGATCAAATGCAATGGAATCTTCATTTTCTTCTATGTACTCGTCTGCCATCTCTCCTGTTTCTCCGGCGTTCCATACGTCATCCGCTGTTCTAAAACAGTCCGCCGGATCTTCTGTCCGTGTTCCATAACCGCTTTCTTTTTCTTTCCGGTATTCCTGAAGCACATTTTGCAGCTGGTCAGCCA
>ENA-OOYR01000952-OOYR01000952.1-human-gut-metagenome-genome-assembly--contig:-NODE-952-length-14413-cov-1.900613_pt1 | contig 14413 bp, 7 predicted proteins | sample MGYA00241701_ERZ501374 | MGnify/ENA primary metagenome ERZ501374 (study PRJEB25962, sample SAMEA2042655) | human gut metagenome | biome: human gut; feature: human-associated habitat; material: faeces...
AGAAATGTATCCGGGGCAGCAGGTGGAAGTCAAGAGCGGACTTGCTATGATTCATACGGCGTACAGAAGTAAGTTACGAGCGAACATTGTGTTTGGTATGGTTGTAGATGCTTTGCTTGCTTTGGAAGAACAGTATCCGGAGTACATAAAAATTTTAATTTCAAAAACCATGGGAGTTTGGGGGTAAACAAAATTTAAACCGTGATATGGTAATGATGTGAAAACCACTGGCACTTCGGAAAGACGATGGAAACGACACTTCGGAAAGACGATGATAGCGACACTTCGGAAAGACGATGGAGGAATGAAACCTATGAAAAACAAAATTTATTTGCAGTTGTTTGCAGAGGGCGCAGGAGAAGCAGGAGGCGCAGCGGTTGAGACTGGATTAGAGGGTCAGAGCGACCAGCAGACTGTCCAGGTACAGACAGATACCGGTGAGGAAAGTACAGAGGACAGAGGAACCAAGTGGAAGAACATGATTAAAGGGGAGTTCAAAGATGAATATAACCAGAGTGTTCAGAAAGTAATTAACGACAGATTTAAGCAGACCAAGGAAATGGAAGAGCGGTTATCATCATCGCAGAAAGTCCTTGATTTTGTGGCACAGCGATATGGATTGGACAAGACCGCAGATGCGGATGACATGTTAAGGGCATTGGAAGAAGATGATTCCATGTTCGAAGAGCGTGCCATGGCAAAGGGAATGTCCACGGAACAGTATCGTGAATTCTATCGTTTGGAAAAACAGAATGAAGAATTCAGACGAGCGGCTGAGGAGACGCAGAGAATTCGTCAGGCAGATGAAACGTATAGCAAGTGGATGTCAGAGGCCGACGCATTAAAGGAAATTTATCCGGATTTTAGCTTTGATGAGGAGGTTGAGAATAAAGACTTCCTGCAGTTGCTGCAGAATGGCATTGATGTAAGAACGGCGTACGAAGTAGCGCATCATGATGAAATCATGCGAGGAGCTATGCAGATGGCATCAGCTAAAACAGCGGAGCGCGTGACGGATGGTATTCGCGCGAAAGGTTTGCGTCCGGCTGAGAATGGAACGAATACTTCTTCAAAGCCGGTAGAGCAGAAAATTGACATAAGCAAGTTGACAGCAAAAGATATCGATGAGTTATCAAAAAGAGCCGCACGCGGTGAGAAAATAACATTCTGACCGATGTGCAGAATGGAGGTAAGCAAAATGAACAGAGCAAGAAAATTGGCAAAACGAATGTCCCTACAGATATTTGCAGGGAATTTAAATCCAAATACAACAGGCGACTCGGGAATGACTGCCGAGATGAAAGAGTTTTATGAAAAATCTCTGATTACGATGGCAGAGCCAAAATTGGTGTTTGACCAGTTTGGTGATAAATATCCAATTCCGAAAAACGGTGGTAAGGTAATCGAATTTAGAAAGTATGATTCGTTACCGAAGAATACGAAACCTTTGCAGGAAGGCGTGACACCGGATGGTAGTAAGATGAAGGTGACCACGGTTAAATCCGAGGTACAGCAGTACGGTGATTATATCACTCTTACGGATGTGCTGGAACTCACAGCAATTGATAACAATGTGGTGCAGGCTACAAAGTTAAGTGGTTCGCAGGCTGGACGTACATTAGATACCATTACGCGTGATGTAATTAGCGGCGGCACCAATGTAATGTATGCACCTAAATCGGACGGCACAGAGGTCCTTACAAGAAAGACATTGGATGGAACCTGCAAATTGAATGTAGATATCTTTTTGCAGGCAGCAGCCTATCTTGGAAGTGTAAACGCGGAAACAATAGAGGATGCCTTTGTATGTGTTATTCATCCGAACGCTGCTTATGATGTGAAAACATCAAAGGGATTTGAGGAATGGAATAAGTACACGACACCGGATAAGATGTGGAAGGGTGAAATCGGACGCATTGGCAATATCCGTTTCGTAGAAAATTCAGAAGCCAAAATTCTGAAAGACGAAACTTGTCCGGAAGGTTTGGCGGTTTACTGCACAATGGTAATAGCAGCACACGCCTATGGTGTAACCGAAGTAGAAGGTGGCGGATTACAGCATATTGTCAAACAGCTGGGTTCGGGAGAAGACCCGTTGAATCAGCGTTCAACGGTTGGCTGGAAAGCTATTAAGACGGCAGAGCGTCTGGTGGAACAGTACATGATTCGTATTGAGTCGTGTGGTTTTAAAGCCGGCACAGTAACAGCAAACTAAGAGGATGGGTTCTCTTTTCGAGGGGAACCCATTTGAAAAAGGAGGAAGAATCATGGCAACAGCAAAAAAGGACGATATTACGCGTTTGGTTAAGATTAAATTGTTTAAAGACAAGGATAAATATTCGGAAGACGTTACCGTAGTTGTAAATGGAACTACATTCCGCATTCAGCGCGGAGTGGAAGTTGAGGTGCCATATTATGTGGCTGAGGTATTGCGTAATTCTGAAAAAGCAGACGAGGAAACAGAAACAAAGATTTCTGAGTTAGTAGCCAAAAATGAAAGCAATTAGTTCCCCTGATAAGAGGAAAGTTGCGGGGAAGCAGTGACCTTCCCCGCTTTTTTTAGGTTGAGGTGAGAAAGTTGAGAGTGCAGGAAGCAATTGAAAAAGCAGACCGGTTAAGACCAAACCGATTTTCGGACATGGAAAAAATTGAATGGTTATCGATGCTTGATGGACAAGTTTATGATGAGGTAATTAGCAGGTATGAAGAAAATGTGGACGTTGTATTTGATGGATATGATGAAGAACATATGAATGAAGACCTATTAATACCGGATACCTACGCGAAAGTGTACGTTGATTATTTGATGGCTCAAATCGACTTTTATAACCGTGATATGGGAATGTACAATAACCAGATTGCGGTATTCAGTAATGGGTATCAGGATTTTAAGAACTGGTATATTCGGAATCATATGCCAATGCAGCCAAAAAGAACGGGGGTGTAACCTTGACAATAACACCAGCTACAGAAATGGAAACAACAAGGGATATGATATCTGCTTTTGGCGGGTACAACCATACCATGAATTGTGGGGAAAATGAATTTTATATGGAGAAGAACATGACATCCGATTATTACCCGGCACTGGCACCCAGAAGAAAGAGGAAAATGCTGTTTCGTACCGGAGAAATCTATGGAATGTATGCGAAGAACGGAATTTTGCTTGTGGAGGATGGCAACTTAGTATATACAGACAAAGAAATGAACGATTGGCAGATTATTGGTCAGCTTGCGAAAAATCCCAAAGTAATGTGTGGTATGGGGGCGTATGTGGCTATTTGGCCGGACAAAAAGATATTTAATACAAATGACAAGACGCTTAAAGATATGGAGGCATCAAAGGCAACGGCAGGAACGGTAACATTTTCCATGTGTACGCTGGATGGGGCAGATATTACCCCTATTACAAAGGCACCGTCTATTGGAACAGTGGCACCTCAATCACCGAAGGCAGATGATTTGTGGCTGGATACATCATCGACACCGCATGTGATTAAAAAGTATACGACTACCTGGACAAAGATAACTACATGCTCTAATGGTGCCATTTACTGGATGGATACGGGGACAACACCAAATGCATTGAAGTTGTGGAGTGAATCTGAAAACCAGTGGACGGCAGTGGCTACAAGCTATACTAAAATATCAAACCCCGGCATAGGAAAGCCGTTTGAAAAATATGACGTAGTGAAGATTGAGGGTGTGACGGGAAGCATTTCTGATACGTTTAATCAGGATATGGCAATCTGGGATAAAAAGGATGATTTCATCATTGTAACGGCTCTGCTTACCAATAATACAACACAAACTGGAGTAATTACATTGAAGCGTAGTGTTCCGGATATGGATTATGTGTGTGAAAGTGATAACCGTATATGGGGGTGTTCTTCGGAGAAACATGAAATTTACTGTTGTAAGCAGGGAGATATGACAAATTGGTATTCTTATCTGGGTACTGCGGCAGATTCATATGCGGCAACGGTCGGCAGTGATGGAGAATTTACCGGATGTACAGCATACGGCGGACAAGTTTTGTTTTTCAAAGAGGATTGTATTCATAAGGTATACGGTTCTTATCCGGCAAATTATCAGATTAATACGCAGCGATGCCGCGGTGTGCAAGAGGGGTGTTCGGAAAGTCTGGTGCTTGTGAATGAAATATTGTATTACAAATCACGCGAGGATGTGTGTGCGTATGACGGAAGTACTCCGGTATCAATTAGTGCAGCATTAGGAGGAGAATGCTATGAAAAGGTAAGGGCAGGTGCACTGGGGGCAAAATACTATATGCACGGGAAAAATATGCGTACGACTCGTTATGAGACACTTGTGTATGATTCGAGTAAAGGAATGTGGCACAAAGAGGATGAGACATCTTTATGCAGTATGGATAAATTTGTAAACATGGATGGGTCTTTGCTTTATATGAATGATAGAAAAGTAATGGAGATTACATCAAGGGATTACACGACAGAGGAAGGACTGGAAACAATACTTGAGTGGAGTGCGGAAACCGGCTTGATAGGGATAAGTTATCCCAATAACAAGTACATATCAAAAATCTGTTTGAGGTTGTCTCTGCCATTAGATTCGGAATTGGATGTAGATGTAATGTATGATTCCTGTGGAGAATGGGAGGAGGCTGCACATATGGAGTCTAAATATGAACAAAGTAGAAGAGATACTCCCTCTTTTGTAACAATGCGGAGTTTTGAAATACCAATATTTCCGATTCGATGTGATCATATGAGAATCCGGTTAAGAGGGAAAGGAGATGCGAGAGTTTACAGCATTTCCAAAGTTTTGGAACAGGGGGGATATTAATGGCCACGTTACAATTTGACCCTATCCAATTAGATGGTATGGATGGAAAAAATATTCAGAAGTTGAATTCATGGATAATACGTCTGATAGATAATTTAAGTTATATCTTAAATAATCTTGAACTGGATAATATGACTTCTGAGACAGAAAAGAAATTTAGTCAAGTGCAGGAAACTGTAAAGATGGCAAAGGAAGCAAAAGAGATTGCAGACAATATGGTAAAGAAATTAAATAGCGGAGAGTTAAAGGGGGAGCCGGGGGAAGATGGCGAGAATGGAATTACGCCGACGATAGGTGATAATGGAAATTGGTATTTAGATACTTTGGATACTGGAAAACCATCGCGTGGTGAGAAAGGCGACCAAGGTGAAAAGGGAGAAAAAGGTGATGCCGGAATGAGTTATGAAGAAGGACAGTGGACGCCTAGATTATTTAACACAGCAAGTAATGAGATTAAAACGTCAATTGCAGCGGCTATGGGAAATTATTATAGAGTTGGAAATATTGTTTTCGTTGAGGCTATGATACTGACAACCAGCAGTTATGCCTGCCACCATATCAGTGGACTGCCATATGAACCTAATCATAATCGGCCATCTCAGGTTTATCCAATTGGTGTTGTTTCAGGTAGTAGTGGAACAAATGCTCCATTTAATGAAATTAGTGGCAGCAGTTCATATTATGTTAAAAACGGGGCATACGCGTCCGGAAAAACATATGACAGTTGGTATGTATACGGTTGGTATAGAAAGGCTTAACGAGGAGGTATTGAAATGGAAATTAACGAAGAAAAAACGGTAGATATGTTGTCGACAGAGAGTGTGAGCATCTTAACAAGAAAGGTACTAATTGATGGAGAAGTGAAATCTCAGGTTGGAGAGAATCATAGACGAACCTATCTTAATTCCGTATCCGGAAGAGAAGAATTGTTGAAGGAGCAGACAGAAAATGTGGTAAATGCCGTGTTTGCAATATGGGGTTCGGAACCGGTGGTAGAGGAACCCATCATAGAAGAGGAGGATGAGGATTATGGCGAAAAAGAAGAGCAGTAGCAGTAAAATAACAATCACCAAAGCAACAACTGTGAAGACACCGACAATAAAGTCTTATACGCCATCGAAAGCAGTAAATGCCGCAAAGAGTACATTGCAAAAGACAGAGAAGGCAAGGCCGGCAGCTTATACCAGTAAGTATGGAACACAGATAACCGGATTGGCGGATGCGATTGCAAATCGCAAAGGTTTTTCCTATGACTATACAAAGGATGCTTTGTATCAGAATTATAAGGACCAGTATCAGAGGCAGGCACAGTTAGGGATGCAGAATGCAACGGCGCAGGCGGCCGCATTGTCCGGAGGATATGGAAACTCTTATGCAGCTACAGCCGGCAATCTTGCGTATCAGGAAAACATGTCAGCCTTGAATAATATAATTCCTAGTTTGTACGAGGCAGCGTATAACCGGTATCAGACGGATTTGGATAATCAGAGATCCGACTTGTCTATGTATCAGGGACTTGACGAAAGCGATTATGCGAAGTATCGGGACAAGGTTGGCGATTGGCAGGATGACAGAAATTATTATGCGAACCGATATGATGCGGCATATAATAACGATTTTAACAACTATACCGCGAATGTATCTAATCAGCAGTGGAAGTATGAACAGCAAAATGGCAACAGCCAGTGGAGACAGCAGCAGAACGCATCCAATTACTGGCAGAATAAGGATTACCAGTTATCAAAAAAAGCTAAGGCCGCCGCTGCAGCAGCTAGTAAAAAGAGGTCATCGGGTACAAGTTCTGCTTCGACTAGTGGAATTAAGATTCCAACAGATATTAAGTCGAAGGTTAAGGAACTGGCTAAGAACAATGACACGCAGGGTATCGCAGAATATTTGAACAATATGGAAAAGAGTGGCGTGTTATCTGCTGATCAAAGCAATTATGTATGGAGTGTTTTATTGGGATATACAGCAAAAGATTTACCGACATATATAACCTCTGATGGAACTACTACGAGAGGGTTAAGCAAATATCCAACCTATGACAGTGCAGTGGCGGCCGGAGCAGATGCGAAGACTACATTATCCTATGTTGATTTTATGCGAAATCTGCCTAGCAGCAGGGAGTTACAGACAGTAGGCTCTTACAATGACTATTTGGAAAAACAGGTGAATAAAAACAAAAAGAAACAGTCCTCAAAGAAAAGCAAAAAGAAAAAGTAAGGAGAATATATATTATGGCAAATAAGAAAAAGAAACAGAATAATCATGCATCCGGTTCCGGGAGTATTATATCAAATTATTTTGAGAGCCAGGACAAGTTGTATGAAAGAGATATGCAGGGACAAAAAATAGCCAGTGAGACCAGAGCAAAGGCTGATTCTTATTATGGTGAGGATAAAAAGTATTCGGATACCGACTATACGAATCAGTCAGAATCCCGCTATCGTCGATTGGCAGAGAAAGCAGTAGAAATTAAAGAAAGAACGCAAAAGAACAGCGAAAAGTATAAGAGAACCAATACGCTGATTCGCAATGCAGCAAAGGCAGAAAATAATATGCTGTCGGAAATTCCGAGACGGGAACAAAGGGAAAAACAGGAACAGCAGAGAAGAAAGCAGAGAGAACAGCAGAGCACAAATGGAAGTAATGTTCGCAATAATAATGCGGAAAAGACAAACCAGTTATTTCGGACTTCATCTGGTAATACATACAGAAATCCATCACAAATGAACTATGATGAAATTCAAACTGCGCTTGCAAATGCGAAGAAAAATAAAGACTTGTTTAAGTCAAAAATCGCGGATAGTGGTCTGTTTAAACGGGGATTTTCGGGAGAATGGGAAAAAGTTCAGCCAAAAGATTTTGAGGAAAAGTTAGGAAAAAAAGGTGTATCGTGGGAAGATTACAAGGAATATACCAGTTTGTGGAATAAGTACCAGGATAATGTCGAGTATATGTCGGAACTGGAAAGTAATCAGCCACGAGTAGAGCTGGAGCATGAATATGACAAGCTGGGGGATGCCGATAAGCAGTTAGTAAAAAAGGCAGCAGATTATGTGTGGGTAGAGAAAAGAAAATACAGTGCAGATAAAAATCATTTAGTTCCGACGATACAGGATAAGCTGGAAGTAAGTAGCAATCCGGAGTATTTATCACAAGCATATGAAAAATTTCCTAAGTTAAAGGAATTAAAAGAAAAAGGAATTGATGTAGATTACATTATCGATAGCGAGAACATTAACACTGATAATAAAGAACAGGAGGCATGGGATGAAGGGACAAGAAAAATAGCAGACGAACATCCGGTAATATCCAGTGCGATAAGTGTGGGGTCAAACTTGCTTTCACCGTTGGAACTTGCAGAGGATGTAAATCATGCGGTTAAAAACCTGTCATCGGATAAGTCTTATCCCATTAATCATGCCAGCCACCCATACAGTTCTTATACGAACAATGTAAGACAGACAGTATCCGAAGGTATTGATAATGATATTGGTAAGTTTGTCTATAACGCCGGAATGTCCACGGTTGATTCTGCTGCGGATATTCTTGTGACGAAAGGATTTAAGGGAACCAAGTTAGCAGGTGGGGCAGCTAGTGCGTTGATGGGAGCAAATGCCGCAAATCAATCGTACATGGACACCTATGAGAGAACAGGAAGTGCCGGACAGTCTTTGATTACCGGATTGGGAGCCGGTTTGGCAGAGTGGGCAAGCGAAAAGTTTTCACTGGATAGTTTTGAAGCGTTAAAAACAACAAATCCAAAACAGTTTCGTGATTTTGCAAAGAACCTTGTAAAGCAGGGGGCGGTAGAAGGGTCAGAAGAGGCTGCTTCGGACTTTGCAAATGCATTTGTCGACCGTGCAGTTAATGGAAGTAAAAGTGAGTATAATGAAAATGTTAAAAATTATATCCAACAGGGAATGTCAAAGGATGAGGCAAAGAAAAATGCACGGAAAGACTTCTGGATACAGGTGGGCGAAGACACGGCAGCAGGGGCTTTTTCAGGTGGTCTTTTTGGTACCTATGCGAATGTGTACTCGAAAGTACAGTATCAGTCATTAGTGAAAAAGAATGGGACATCAATTGCAGAGGGAAACGAAGGAGCAGATTTACTTACATATGCTGCAGAAAAGGGTATGGATACCTATGAGAAAGCAAAAGATGATACGGAAAAGTATGGTAAAATTTCAGTAGACATCATGGAAAATGTAGAAAACAATTTTACGGAAGCGAGAACCAGTGGAGAACTTGCAAGGGCGTATGAAGATGCCATTCGTGGTGTGCCGGATAGTCTGGGAGTAGAAATCGACCAGATGGCACGTGAGAAAGCACAGGAGTTAGCTAAAAAGAGTAAATATGCAAAATTCGAATCCGAGCGGCAGGCATTGTATGACATTATGGATGCCTCTGTTTCTAATGCGATGAAAAGAACGGTATCTCTTAATCAAAAAAGAGAGGTGGTGCAGAATGAATCCGTGTCAGAGCAGGAGGAAGATGCTATTGCTAATATGGATGCTACATCCGATAGTGTGAATCTTGATGAGGAAATGGAACGGAATCAACGACCGGTTGAGGTACAAGAACTGCAGCCGGAAAAGGTAAAGCAGAATGTTACGAGTGACCTTGAAGTCGAAAAAAGAAATGTTGCACCGTCAGAAAATGTTACGAATGCCAATTTTAGAAAGACAGAGAATGCAGCATTTACGGCATCCGATGAACAGGTCAAGGTGAAAGGATTCCGAGAAATTGGAAAAGAATCGGCTACAGTAGAGACTACGGATGGCGAGGTAGTAAATCTTGCGGACTTGTCTTTTCAGGATGAAGGGACACAGGATTTGTTTAACATTGCATCAAAGATGGATAATGCGGCTGCGGCAACGGCACTTGTAGATTATTACAATGGTAAGGATAATGCCGGTGTTTATGCAAATAATTTTCGTATGGCATATCGCATGGGAAGATTGGGAAGTATCAGTTTTGATAAAATGATGCAGGCGTCTAAGTCATTTCGTATAATGAGTGACAAGGGAGCAATGCGTCTTGCGTATGAATTAGGAAAGGCACATGGAGAAAACGCAAAGGCAGCAGAGGCAGAAAACAAAGTTGCGCCGGCGCAAAAAAAAGGAAAAGGTGAATATCAAGATTACCGCTATGCTTCGGAGGATAAGGATAGCTTTGTTCGCGTGAAAAAAGAATTGGCAAAGAAAACCGGATTGGATGTATTGGATTTAAATACCCTCACAGATAAAGATGCAGATACGGTAAATGGTTTATTGAATATGGATAGAGGACAGATGGCATTTGCGGAAGATGCAGAAAATAAATTTGGTGTAGTGATACATGAATCTTTGGAATTTGCATCGGTAATGTCGGAAAAAGAGTATCAGAAATTAATGGGAGTGATGCTTAATTACCTAGTAGAGAAACATGGAGCAGAGGATATCCATGCCTTAATTGAATCTTATCAAAGAGCCTATGAGCAGGTGGAAGGTGAAAAAAGTTATGAGGATGCCGCTGGAGAGTTAATCAACGATGCTGTCAGTGGTGTGTTTTATGATGAAGTCGGGGCAAAAAACTTTATTGACTGGGTAATGAAAGATACGAAGCTGGATGTAAATGAAAAGAAGAATGTATTTAAGAAAATTGCAGATTTGGTAAAGCATGTATTTGAAAAGATAAAAAAATATATTGATGATACTCCTATGACAAAAGCGGCCAGACTGGCAGCAGAACTGAAAGTGGAACAAAAGGAGGAAATCCGTAAGCTGTTTATGGATGCTGTAGATAAAGCGGGGGAACTGTATAAAGCTACGAGCGAGGATATATCTTCGAATGAAGTGAAGAGCAGGTATAGTGTGTCAGTTGGCATGAGTGAGTCAGAACGTGCTGAGGAGCTTGAGCGTGAGACGATAAAGGTGGAAAATAGAGAAATGCCAATGACAGCTAATGAAAAGGCAAATCTGGAAAAAATGATTCCTTATAAATTTGGTAAATTCTTCAAGGTGCTTCATGATAAGTTTGAATTGGAGGGGACGTATCGAAATGGTAACTTGGAATTCAAGTATTCCAAGGGAAGTACCAATGAGAGTGTACACAAGAGTAAGCAGGCATATGGTAAAGCAAACGATATCGTTCAGATGATGTATCATACAAGAGATATTATAGAGAATGCAGTACCTATTGTTATTCATGATGATATTTATAAGGGGACAAGAAGAGACGAGCATAGTGTAAAAAATATATATGTTATGCTTGGAGCATACAAGGAAGGAACAGGAGTAATTCCTGTTGAAATAATTGCGAAAGAGAGAATGGGAGGAGATAATACTATCCGAATGGAAGTGACATTAAATAAAATAGGAGAAAGCGTCATGGTCGTAGGCCCCTGGAAAAACCAGACAGCTACGGCTCAGCAATCTCCTATTGAAGTGAGTGTAGCACAGATAATTAAGAGTGTCAATTCGGAATACGGTGAATTTCTGAAATATGTGCCAAAGAGTATGTTGTCGGAGGAACAGTTGAACGCAGCAAGAGAAGCACAACAGAAGCAGGATGCACGTGTGCAGAAGTTGCGTGAGGAAATACGGCGCTCATTACGTGTACCAACAATGGATTCAGAGGGGAAGAAACTGTCAAATGGTCAGAAGGAGTATTTCAAAGACAGTAAAGTGCTGGATAAAGACGGCAAACTAAAAGTTATGTATCATGGTACGGCGAGAGCAGATAGAGTAGGCTACTATTTTAATCCGGACAGAGCAACCTCTGGCCCGATGGCATATTTTACGGATGACAAAGGAATTGCAGAAAGGTATTCAAAAGATAAGTCTGATACATCCATAGAGTATGATGAGAGATATGATAGTTATTTTACTCAATTTCGCGTGAAGGTAGATGGAGAAGATATCTCGGTATGTGAACTCTGGGACAGATTGTCGCCTTTGGAAAAGAAAAATATTCAAGATAAGGCAGGACATATTCGGATTGATGATGAATATGAAAATATTATATATGACGAAGGAACAACGACTGGAAACGGTAATTTTGATTCCTATCTGATGCGAGAACATAAAGGCAATGTATTGGAAGCGCTAGTAGATGCTTGGCTGCAGTCAGGAGATTTATATGGCGAAGAGGCATGGTTTAAGGATGTTCTTGCTTTGGTTGGAATAACGGACGTGGAATATTTGGATCCGGAATATCGGGAAGAAAAAGTATATGAGGTGTATTTGAACATCACCAATCCTTTTGATGCGGAAAATATATCCGATGCAATGATGGATGAAATAGAAAAGGCAGCGAGAAAAGCGAAAAAGGGAACCGGTAATAATGCAGATATGTGGGACAAAAATAATATGGAACCAATGGAATTCGTTGAACGAGTAAAAGACGACAGAAAGAATGGAACTACAAAAGCGTGGACAAGTATACCAGATTATGTAACAAATGTGTTGATTGAAAACGGATATGACGGAATCATAGATAAAGGTGGAAAACAAGGTGGAGATGTACATCAGGTTGTCATTCCTTTTTATAGCGAACAGATTAAAGCTACTACGAATGAAAATCCGACAAAAGTGAATAAAGATATACGGTACTCCGTCAAAGTAGATGTGGAAGAACAGATAGACAAGGTATTGGAAGACCGGGTACCGAATAATTACACCCATGTCTATCTGGGAGAGACACCAAAAGCCATGCAGGAGATAGGCTGGTCCCAATTGCCGATGCTGATGACGAACCGACATGTATATAGTGTAATCAATTCGGAAGAAGCGAGAAAGGAAGGACGATATAAGGGAATTCGGAATTATCATAATCTAGGAAAAGATAAATTTATGCAGGTGCTAAAAGATATTGAGAAACCGGTTATGATGATAAAATCGAACATGGATAAAAATAGTGCGGATTTAGTGTTGGTGTCTTCGATTACGGATTCGCAGGAAAATGTTATAGTGGTGGCAGTTAAGCCCAATGGAGTGGGAAGAACAGGAGTTGCTACAGTTGATGCCAATATAATGCTAAGCATGTATGGTAAAGATTCAATTGAAAGATATATTAAAAGAGCAGAGAGCGAGGATAGGATAATAAAAACAAATCCTGATAAAGCAGTGGGTCCAACGGTCCAATTCCGAGGGAACTTACTTCATCAGGATTATAGTGACAATTTAGCACGTTACAAGGAAATTGTCAATAATATTTTATCTCCGAAAGGAAAAAAATATTCCATAAGTGTGTCAGAAAAAACAGATCACTTACGACATTCTCTTTCGGAAACGATGTCCACTGAGGAAAGTCTTGTGGAGGAGAACAAATATTTGCGTCAGGTGATTCAAACGCTGGAGAGTGAATTTAAGCCGGGAAAGAAAACTATTCCGGAACCGGCACGTGTAGAGGTAGTATGTAAAAAAATATTGAAAAAATATCATTCGTCCTTTGATACAGAAACATTTCGGGATAACCTGACAAAACTGTATGCTTATATGAATGAAGAGGGTGCGGATTATAAAGAGGCATTAAAGATTACTTCTGAAATTGCACGAGGTGTCCTTGAAAAAAGCACAGCAAAAGATATGACACTGTATAACGAGTACAAAGATTTACGAGAGTATTTCCGTAAAACAAAACTTGCGTTGTCGGAAGCCCAGAAAAGTGAAGTAAATTACATGTATGGAAGTATGGGAGAGTTTCGCAAGAGTAATTTCGGACGGCTTAGAATTGTTTCGGAGGGGACGACTCTTGAACAGGTTTGGGGAGAGTTAAGCGAGAAGTATCCGGAGTTATTTAAGGCGGATACCAATGATGGTGATATGATAGCAGAGGTTATGACGGTATTAGACGGATTGCGACCAACTTATCGAAATGCTTATGGGGAAGATATTGAGCAGGCATCTTATGACCTTGCATTAAACATTTATAAGGAAATGAGCAATGTGCCACAAAAAGCAACTTTTAAGGATAAAGCGGATGCGGCAGTGGAGCGTGAATGGAAAGAGGCAAATCGGGTATATCTTACCATGCTGCAGGATTATCGGAAAGAGTGTGAGAAACAATTTTTGGAAGGCTTGAAAGTCAGTATGGATGATCAGATAAAGAATAAGAATCAGAGAATCCGAGAGGCGTATGCTAAGATACATGATTATGCAAATGTGATTGAGACGACACAAAACGGAGAACTGATTCGTAAGTATCAGTATGAGATTGATAAGCAAAAGCGTTACATTGAGCGGTTGAAAAAGAGTCAGGTGAAAAAGATAGCGGAAATGAAGATTGAGAATCGTCAGTACCGTAAGAATTTATCGGAGCAGAAAAAACAGACAGAAGCAAAGAATAAGATTCGTCGTTTGCATAAGCAGATGAGACAAATGCTGATGAAACCAAAAGAGGGGATGTATGTGCCACAAGATTTGGTTCGGTCTGTAATTGATGTGTGCGAGGCTGTCAATTTAGGCGCGAAAGAAGGAACTCAATTATATAATGCGTTAGATGATGCGAGACAGCATTTTGAAGCAATGAAAAAAGATTCCGATTATAACTATGCATCCGAGTATGATGCTGATATTGCTTATTTCATTGAAAC
>ENA-OOYR01000953-OOYR01000953.1-human-gut-metagenome-genome-assembly--contig:-NODE-953-length-14409-cov-7.338024_pt1 | contig 14409 bp, 10 predicted proteins | sample MGYA00241701_ERZ501374 | MGnify/ENA primary metagenome ERZ501374 (study PRJEB25962, sample SAMEA2042655) | human gut metagenome | biome: human gut; feature: human-associated habitat; material: faeces...
CCGCAACAGCCGAGCCGATTACGCCGGAGATATTACTGGACATACAGTAATTCAGTACATGGTTCTTAGGGTCATACTTCGTTGCAATATCATTGCAGACACGGCTTGCCATTGGCACGGCACTCAGCCCGGTAGCACCAATCAACGGATTAATCTTCTTTTTGCTGAACAAGTTGAACAGCTTCACAAAAAAGATACCACCGGTAATGGACAATGCAAATGCAAGGAATCCACCTATTACGATACCAATGGTCGTCCAGTTCAAGAAGGCCTCACTGGTCATGGTGGCACCCACGCTCAGTCCAAGGAAAATAGTAGCAGCATTCATAATACTGTTGGCTGCCGCATCAAACAGACGGCTTGTATCGGCACCGATTTCCTTAATCAGATTACCGAACATCAGCATACCAATCAAAGGCACTGCCGTGGGCACAAACAAGGCAACAATCGTAGTCACTGCAATCGGGAAGATAATCTTCAACACACGCAAGTTCTTTATTTCAGTCTTTGAAGGATAAAGCTTCTCTTGCTCCTTCATATTAATCATCAGTTCCTTCTTGGTGCAGAACAGTTTCACTACCATCGGAATGATAACAGGCACCAACGCCATGTACGAATAGGCTGCAATGGCAATAGGACCCAGCAAATGAGGAGCCAGCTTAATGGTAGTAAAGATAGCCGTAGGTCCATCGGCACCACCGATAATACCCAATGCGCCTGCTTCTTTCGGAGTAAAGCCCATCAACACTGCACAAAGCAATACGGTAAAGATACCCAACTGGGCAGCCGCACCGAATATGGAGAGACGCAAGTTACGGAGCATCGGACCGAAGTCTGTCAGCGCACCCACACCCATAAAGATAACAGGCGGCAGAAAGCCGGTCTTAATCAGCATATAATAAATGAAGTTCATCAGTCCGAGGTCGTGCGCAATCTCGTGCAACGGCATCTCCCAAATATTCTTCATCACCCCGCCTACCATGACCATTCCGTTTTCATCTGCCTGAATCACACCCATATCACCACCGGGAAAGTTGGCGATGAGCACACCGAAAGCGATGGGCACCAGCAACAGTGGTTCGTAGTGCTTCTTGATACCTAAATAAAGCAGGATGAAAGCGATGGCATACATCACGAGGAACGACGGATCGGCAATGATGTTGCTGAAGGCCGTCATATCATAGAGTTTTGCAAATATATCTTCCATTATCCTATCTTCATTAATACATCATCTTCAGAAACAGAGTCACCCGAATTGACACAGATGGCAACAACTGTTCCATCAAAGTCTGCACGGATGGCATTGTATGTCTTCATAGCTTCGATATAGCAGAGGAGGTCGCCGCTCTTCACCTTGTCACCCACTTTCAACGGGGTTTCCTGTGCATTCTTTGTCAAGAAGAACTTGCCTTCGAGCGGAGCCGGAACGTCCTGACCTTCTCCTACGGGAGGAGCAGTCACTTTCTCGGTAGCCGAAGCGGGCAGGTCGATGTCGCCATAGGCCACTGTCACGCGGTAAGCCTGACCGTCCACCTGCACAGTGAGCGTCTTGGGTTTGGCATCGTCCAGCGGAGACTTGTCACGTTCGGCACGGCGTTTCTCCACATCCTCCAGGAAGTCCTGCTTGGCCTTGCCACTCTTGTAAGCCTCGTATTGAGCCGGGTGCATGGCGTATTCGAAGAGCTCTTCGTCGTCCTCGCCCAGTTCCCACTTGTTCTCCTTCATCAGCTTGCGGTACTTGTCCAGAGCATCGGGATAGTTGTCCTGCGGATTGCCGGTGAAGAACTTGCGTCCTTCGCGTTCGGCCTTCTCTATGATTTCGGGAGCCAGCTGACCCGGCAGCTTACCTGCCTTGCCCAACAGCATATCCCAAATGTCATCGGCAATCATACCCCAGCGTTCCTTGCCTTTCTCCATAGCAATGACGTTCATCATGGAAAGGTTCTTGACGTACTGGCTGAACGGAGTCACCAACGGGGGATAACCCACGCGCGGCCAAACATATGCCACTTCGTTGAACAACTTGATGAGCAGTTCATCCTGCTTCATGAAGGGCAGGTTGCGTTTTGCCTTGTATTTGTTGATGGACTCCAGATTGGATTCCAAGTCTGCCATCAGACTGCCCATCATGCCACCCGGCAGTCCGGGACCAATCAGCAGGGAGTTCATCAGGCGGTTGCGCGGGCTGATGTACAAGCCAAGGAAGTCGTCCATAAACTCCTGGATGAGTGCGCGTACCTTCATATATGCCTCCATATTGACTTCGGGCACCTGGAAGCCTGCATCCTTCAGCATGGCCTGCACACTGAGCAAGTCGGCATGTCCCGTACCCCAGGAAAGCGGCTCCATGCCTACGTCGATATAGTCGCAACCCGCTTCGCACACTTCAAGAATACTTGCCATATTGAAACCGGGACCCGCATGACTATGATACTGGATAGGAATATCGGGATGCGCCGCCTTGATATTGGCCACAATCTTGCCCAAAGAAACCGGACGTCCGATACCTGCCATATCCTTGATGCAGATTTCGTCGGCACCTGCCTTGATAAGCTTCAGTGCCATCTCCGTGTAGTATTCTACGGTATGGATGGGTGAATGGGTGATGCAGAGCGAGCATTGGGAAATCATTCCGGCATCGTGTGCATAGCCAATAGAAGGGATGATATTGCGGGTATCGTTCAGACCGCAGAAGGTACGCGTGATATCCGTACCCTGCGCTTTCTTTACCTTATAGAACAACTTACGCACATCGGCAGGCACAGGACTCATGCGGAGGCCATTCAGGGCACGGTCCAACATGTGAGTCTGGATACCGGCTTCATGGAACGGCTTCGTCCACTCGCGCACGGCTTTATTCGGATTCTCCCCAAACAGCAGATTTACTTGTTCAAAACCTCCGCCATTGGTTTCCACGCGCGCAAAACAACCCATCTCAATGATGGCGGGAGCAACTTTCACCAGTTGGTCAACACGGGGTACATATTTTCCGGCACTCTGCCACATGTCCCTGAATACCAAACTGAACTTAATTTCCTTTTTCATACTAAATTATTCGGTGTGTTTTTATATAAGATTATTATTTCAGATTTTTTCTACCTTAGCAACTTTACCCTTACCTTGTGTCACTACTGTTACGGCTGCACTGATAGCTGCCAGAATATTACCGGGGACAGGTGCGGGACCATTTGCCGCAGCTTTAGCCGGTGTCACCTCTTCGGGCGCATATTTATTCACCAATGCAATAAGAGATTTTCCTAAGTTAATAACAATCAGCAGGATAGCGAAGACTGTTGCCATACCTACCACCATCAGCAAAAGTGCTGTATTCAAGTTTTCCATATTATAAATTATTAGTTATTCAGCCGAATTTACGAAAAATCGCTCGAAATTAGCGATAATCCATTAAAGAAAGGCAGAGAAGAATGATAAAAGATGCTAAAAAGTAAAGCTTCCCGCACAACCAATGAGGCGGTACAGGAAACTTTTAGCATAAAACGGTGTCAGTCATCAATTGCTTTCAAGGAAGGAGAATCAGCCCAACGGATTCTCACCCTGGTCGCCGTCGTTGCCGCCGGGGGTTCCACCGGTATTGTCGCCGGGAGTTCTGAGCTTCTCTATATTGAAGTTCTCGTGGATACCTGTTCCAATCTTTCCAAACAATCTTTGTATTCACCATGCTGCGGGTAGTCACCTGATTGCCACTATTACGCTCCACTTCGGGCAGGAAACGGACACGTACTCCGTTTATCAGCGAAGCGCTTACCTCCTCAGCCGTCGGCACCCCTCTTTTGGTAGAGGTAGCAGTATAGTAGAAAGTGCCTATACCGTCTATCTTCACAGTACGTCCCTGCCCCATGAAATTGCTCAATACACGCCCCAAGTTCTCCATCACCGCATACGTGTCACCACGGGTCACGGTAGAAATGAAAGACAGTTCATCTGCCACTTCACGGGTAGTAACCGCCTTGCCCCAGGTTACTGATTGAGGATACCACAAATCGTTTACTTTTTTTTGAACTCTTTTAAAAAATGCCATAATCGTAATGTTTTAAATGATTAATAATAGGTATATTCTGTTTCTCTTGTCTCACCCGAGAAGCAGAAGTTTTCATCGTGAGGCCTCAACGATTCAGCCGTCTGCTTTTCTCAAATTCGATGTTGCAAAGTTAGGGTGGGAAACAAGGGAAAACAAGAAAATGGCATCTACAACCGATTTTCACAAATCACTCAAAAACAAAGGATTACAAAAACCATATCTCTACAAGAAGAAGGGGGGAAATAAAGCTTAAATAAGAGGAATAAGGTGATAATCTCTACAAGCGACACACGCAAACCCCTGATAATGAAGCCACCTGTATCTTCCTATCTCTACAAGGTAATTGTTATAAGTTATTCTTTGCAATATGACATCATTTATGAGTTTATGCCAGTGAAAAGAAAGAATAAACACATAGAGAGAATGTGCCTCTCTACGTGTTTGGCTGATTTTACTTTGTTACCGCATTATACAAATCCTGATAGGTTTTCACCACACTATACACCAAAGTTCTATCGGCAGGTTTCGAGCAGGCTGTCAGCCCCAGAAGGAGAATCAGCAGGAGAAAAAGGAAGGTATGTTTCATCTTGAAATTTTGTGTTTATAATAAGTAAGGTGTAAAATCGGTAAGGAACGAGCTTACTTCAACAGTTTTCATAATCAATGCATATTAATCGTTGCAGAAACAAAGGTAACACTTTCTTCCCACAATAAATAAAGAGGTACAAAGTTTTTCATTACTTTGTACCTCCTCTTTTTCTTCGACTTGCATCATTTATAGCCGTGAGTCAGCAAAAATCGTATAGCTTAGAACTCGCTCGTAAAGTGGAACTTGATATGCTTGAAGTCCATCTGCGCCATCTGCAACACATATCCGCTGTCCGCCAGGAACACATCCCTACCCTCGCGGTCTTTCGCCATGTACTGGTATTTGCGCTTCTTGAAGGCTTCCAGTTCAGCCGCATCATCGCTCTCAATCCAGCAGGCTTTATACAGACTGAGCGGCTCCCAACGGCACTTCGCACTGTATTCGTTCTCCAGACGATACTGGATGACCTCGAACTGCAACTGCCCCACCGTACCGATAATCTTACGCCCGTTGAACTGGTTGACGAACAACTGCGCCACACCTTCGTCCATCAACTGGTCGATACCCTTGGCAAGCTGTTTCTGCTTCATCGGGTCGGCATTCTCAATGTACTTGAACATCTCCGGAGAGAAACTCGGAAGCCCCTTGAAGTGAAGCGCCTCGCCTTCGGTCAGCGTATCGCCAATCTTAAACGTACCGTTATCCGGCAGGCCGATAATATCTCCCGCCCAAGCCTCATCGACAGTTGTCTTGCGCTGCGCCATGAACTGCGTAGGCGACGAGAAACGCATCGTCTTGCCATGACGTACATGCAAGTACGGGGCATTGCGTACAAACTTCCCGGAGCAGATTTTGCAGAAAGCGATACATGAACGGTGATTCGGGTCGATATTGGCGGTTATCTTGAAGATGAATCCGGTAAATTTAGGTTCTTCCGGCTCCACCTCACGTTCTTCCGCCTTCACGGAACGGGGACTGGGAGCAATCTCCACAAAGCAATCCAGCAGTTCCTGCACACCGAAATTATTCAGTGCCGAACCGAAGAACACAGGAGCCAGCTCACCCTTCAGATATTCCTCCTTATCGAATTCGGGATAAACACCGTCTATCAGTTCCAGTTCGCCACGCAGCTTATCGGCCAGCTGGGCACCAATCCGGTTGTCCAATTCCTCGGTATGGATGTCCACTTCCACCTTCTCCGTCACTACCTGCTTGCTGGGCTGGTAGAGGTTGAGGTTATGCTCGTAGATATTGTAGACACCCTTGAAACGGACACCGCTCTCGATAGGCCACGTCAAGGGACGCACGTGGATGTGCAGTTCCTCCTCCAGCTCGTCCAACAGGTCGAACGGGTCTTTGGCTTCACGGTCCATCTTGTTGATGAAGATAATCACCGGCGTATTACGCATACGGCAGACCTCCATCAGCTTGCGTGTCTGCGTTTCCACACCTTTCGCACCGTCCACCACGATGATAACACTGTCCACAGCCGTCAGCGTGCGGTAGGTATCTTCAGCAAAGTCCTGGTGACCCGGAGTATCAAGGATGTTGACCTTGTAGTCATGGTAGTCGAACTCCATTACAGAAGTGGTAACGGAAATACCACGCTGTTTTTCAATATCCATCCAGTCCGACGTTGCCGTCTTCTTTATCTTATTGCTCTTTACGGCACCCGCCACCTGGATTTGTCCACCAAAAAGCAACAGCTTCTCGGTCAATGATGTCTTACCGGCATCCGGATGCGCAATAATCGCAAACGTTCTCCGTCTCTCTATTTCGTTGTTATTGGCCATATATCAATTAGTCAGTAATAATCACTCTTCCAAATTCTTCATGCAGACGGCAAGGCTCGCCTCCCAATGGGGTATATCGATGCCGAATGTCTTCTTTATCTTTGTCTTGTCCAACACAGAATAATGCGGACGCGGTGCCTTGGCAGGGAATTCGTCCGTATGCAGCGGACTTACCTTGCAGCTCTTGATACCTGCCAGACGATGGATAGCCAACGTAAAATCATACCACGAGCAGACTCCCTCGTTGCTGAAGTGATAGATGCCGGGCACGATTCCCTGGCTGATAGCCGCAAAGATGGCGCGTGCCAAATCATTGGCGTATGTCGGCGTACCTATCTGGTCGAATACAACTCCCAGCGTCTCGCGCTCGCGTCCCAAACGGAGCATCGTCTTCACAAAATTATTTCCATAAATGGAATAGAGCCACGCCGTACGGATGATCATGGCACGGCTGCAATACTTCATCACCGCCTGCTCACCCGCCAGTTTGGTAAAACCATATACTGAATTGGGACAAGTAGCCGCCTCTTCCGTATAGGGGGTGTGTCCGGTTCCGTCAAAAACATAGTCGGTAGACACTTGTATCAATGCAGCACCGCAAGCTTCGGCAGCGGCAGCCAGATAGCCCGGAGCGACATGGTTCAGCTTGTCGCAAAGCTCCTGATTGTCTTCCGCCTTGTCTACAGCCGTATAAGCGGCGCAATTCACGATTACATCTATCCGGTTGTCCTTCACAAACCCGTGCACAGCTTGTTCGTCGCAAATGTCCAATTCCTGCACGTCAGTGAAAAAATAAGCATGTTGTCCGTTTTCTTTCGACAACACTCGCATTTCATTGCCAAGTTGACCGTTGGCACCGGTTATCAGAATATTCATTTAATAAAGTTACACTTATATATAGAATGTTACGATAAACAATATTTTCCTCCATAATTATCAATTATCCATCAACTCCAATTCTCCCCGCTTCTCCTTGTCATAATAGTTGGCAAGCAACGAGACGAAACCGCTGATGGCCTCCATAGCCTTTGCCGTGCCCTGACTGATTTCCTTCTTCTGCAAGCGCAACAGCAGCACTCCATAAAGCGCCTCGAAACAAGTGTCTACCTCAGGCTCCTCTTTCCGGCCGCTCTTCTGGCGCAGCTCCACGATAAAAGGCAGTGCCTTGAAATAAGCCGCATTATAGAACGGATATTTCGTAGAAGCCAGTAATTCGCCATGCAGCTCCGTCAGGTTCAGAATGACATTCCGGTTGATTTGCAGATGTCCTTTTTCCGTTACGCCTTCCGCACGCATCATATCTGCCAGATTTCCATACCATTCTTCCAACGCAGGCCGTTCCTCCTCCGGATAGCGCAAAATGATGTTCTGGCGTATCCGGTCTATGTCACAGCCGTTGGCACGGAGCAAATCCTCCACCTGCCACATATATATAAGGTATTCGGCTATATTCTTTTCTTTCAGTTGTTGCGCAATCTTCACGATAAAATGTATGAATTATGATTTTTCACCTTCCCACTCAATACAGCGATTCACCCATCAGCGTAAACACCAATCCCACCACAGACACCACAATGACAATGCTCCCGATAATACGGTTCAGCATCCAGATGCCACGCAAGTTGAATTGTGTACGGACTTTATTGACAAAAAAGGTAATGCCAAACCACCATGCCAAAGCGCCCAATGCGATGGCCAAGTATCCGGTAACGGCCTCGAATACCAGCACTCCCTCACTTACAAAAGCGAAGCGGGCGAAAAGGCCTACAAAAAGGAATATAATCAGAGGATTGGAAAGCGTGACGGCAAACGCCGTTATGAAGTTATGAAAATAGGAACCCTTGTTGATGGATACCGGACGGATGGACTGTACCGGATTGCTGCGGAACGTATAAACGCCAAACGCCAACAGAAGAATGCTTCCGAAAAGTTGCAGGTAAAAGATGTTCTTGTTGACATAATCAAAAACGAAACTCATCCCGTAGCCCGTCAGCAAAGCATATGCAATATCGCTTAGCGAAGCTCCTATCCCCGTTACGAAACCATACCACCGTCCTTTATTCAAAGTACGCTGAATACACAATACTCCTACAGGACCCAATGGCGCGGACACAATGACGCCGATAATGAACCCCTTCCACAATATGTCAAATATGGTCTCTATCTGAATCATGGCTGCAAATATCGGACTTTTTTATGAGACGAACGAATAGTGTTAACGTTTTTTCGACGGAAAAGGATTTTAAGAAGTAAAGATTATCCATTTTACATATTATTCCGTATATTTACCTCCGAACTTAACAATACCCCCTTATGAAACGAATAAAAAAAACTCTAACACTCGTTTCCATGGCCGTCTTACTACTGACGGCATGCGAAGCCCCCAAGGAACTCGGTGTGGTTCCATATCCGCAGTATGCCCAAACAACGTCAAAAACAGTAGAACTGCCATCTACGGTAACCTTCTCGACCAATCTGGCGAAATCCGACATGAATGACCTGCTGGCCTATCTGCCGGACTTTGCCATCCCCATGAAGCTTGTCGACAAGAACCCTTTTGTAACGATAGAAATAACGGACGCAACGGATAATCCAATCGCTGCCGAAGGCTACAACCTGACAGTCAGCAAACAAGGTGTAAACATTCAGGCCTCCTCCGCTGCAGGTGCCTTCTATGGACTGCAAACCCTGGCACAACTTGCCCGTAACGGGAAGAAACTGCCAGTCACGACCATCAAGGACGAACCCAGATTCCCCTATCGTGGGCTGCACCTGGATGTTTCAAGACACTTCTTTAACACGGACTATGTCAAGAAACAAATAGACCTGGTAGCCACCTACAAAATCAACCGCCTGCATTGGCATCTGACCGACGGTGCCGGATGGCGGCTGGAGATTCCGGGCTATCCCCGCCTGACAGAATTCGCAGCCTGGAGAAAAGCCGCCAATCTGCAGGATTGGGGGAAATATGACCATCACTTCTGCGAGAAGGATGAAGAAGGAGCCTATGGAGGCTACTATACGGAAGCGGATGTACGTGAGGTTCTGGAATATGCCCGCTTGAGGCATGTCACCGTTATCCCCGAAATAGAAATGCCGGGACACTCGGGAGAAGTACTGGCAGCCTATCCACAGCTGTCCTGTACCGGCAAGCCTTATACATCCGGCGAAGTCTGTATCGGAAACGAAGAGACCTTCAAGTTCTTCGAAGATGTGCTGGATGAAGTGATACGGCTGTTCCCTTCCCGGTATATCCATATTGGAGGTGATGAAGCCAGCAGACGCCACTGGAAGGCATGCCCCAAATGCCAGAAGCGCATGAAGGAAGAAGGGCTCAAAGATGAAAGTGAGCTGCAAAGCTATATGATAGTCCGCATAGAGAAGTACCTCAACGACAAAGGGCGTGAAATCATCGGCTGGGACGAGATACTGGATGGAGGCCTGGCCCCCAACGCAACCGTCATGTCGTGGCGGGGTACGGAGGGTGGCATTGCCGCCGCCCGCATGGGGCATTACGCCATCATGACACCGGAGAGCCACTGCTATCTGGACCACTACCAGGATGACCCTGAGACACAGCCGCTGGCGTTTGGCGCCTGCATCCCCATCGGACAGACCTACTCCTACGACCCGGCTCCCGATTCATTGGGAAGTGATATCTGCAAATACATATTAGGCGTGCAAGGCAATGTATGGGCTGAATATCTGCCCACTTACGAACATGCCGAATATATGATATACCCACGCATCATCGCTCTGGCAGAAGTAGGCTGGACTCCCATGGAGAACAAGCATCCGGAGAGTTTCAAGAGACGTATCAACAACGAAATACGATACATCCGGACGAAAGGGTACAACCCGTTCACCTTGTCGGAACAAGTGCAGACCAGCCAGACCGTTGACTATGCCAAGAAAAAAATCATGCTGTCCCTCACCTCCGAAAAACATCCGATTGACATCCGCTACACAACGGACGGCTCCGAACCGACTGTATCTTCCAAGTTATACAAGAAACCGTTTGCCGTAAAAGACTCCATATTGCTGACCGCACGCCTTTTCGACGGAGAAAAGCCTATCGGAAAAAGCCTTCACCTGCGCACCGACTACCATAAGGGCATAGGCAAAAAGATAACCTATGCACCGGGCGGCAGATACTATCAGCATAAAGAAGTATACAAAGGCGGCGGTGACGCCGGTCTCCTCGACGGACTTCGCGGCGGCAAAAGCTACATGGACGGACGATGGCAGGGCTTCTGCCCCAATGATTTGGATGCCATTATCGACCTGGGCGAAGTGACCGCCATACATCGGGTCATGGCCAACTTCATGCAAATCCGTACCCCACAAGTATTTCTCCCTGCCAAAGTGGAAGTATGGGCATCTGTTGATGGCAAGAACTTCACCCTGCTGGGCAGTGATATCTGCAGCGAGGAAGAGGCCGGAAAGGACGTGATATTCCGTGATTTCGGCTGGATTGGCACCCCCACTGAGACACGATATGTACGCTTCCATGCCATACAAGGGAAGAAGCAATTCTTATTTACGGATGAAATCGTCATACAATAACACACATCCGGTTTTTATGAAACAGAACAAAAAACGCATACGAGTAAAATTGCATGCGTTTTTTGTTTTCCTTTTTTTCTCCTCCCCACCGATTTTACGTATCTTTGCCCCCAAGAAGAAAAGATGAAGATACTCAAAGAAGTAACTTCAATCGTAAAATCGTAAATCGTAAAATCGTAAATATAACTATGATTCTTTTTTTCAGAACCCCATCCAAGAGTGTGATTGCCGTAGAATGTAATCATGAACTCCCCCAGGCAGACAGCGACAAACTCTGCTGGCTTTTTGGAGAAGCCACCCCCGAAAGTGAAGACAACCTGAAAGGACATTTCGTCGGCCCGCGCCGTGAGATGATTACTCCTTGGAGTACAAACGCCGTAGAAATCACCCAGAATATGGGGCTGGACGGCATCATACGCATCGAAGAGTACTTCCCCGTAAAAGATGAGAACGCAGACCACGACCCGATGCTGCAACGTATGTACAAGGGGCTGGACCAGAATGTATTTACAACCAACCGGCAGCCGGAACCGATTGTACACATCGAAGACCTGGAGGCATACAATGAAAAGGAAGGTCTGGCACTTTCCAAAGAGGAAATGGATTACCTCAAGAAGGTAGAGAAAGACCTCGGGCGCCCTCTGACAGACTCCGAAGTATTCGGCTTCGCGCAAATCAACTCCGAGCACTGCCGTCACAAAATCTTCGGCGGAACATTCATCATCGATGGAGTGGAACAGGAATCTTCACTCTTCCAAATGATAAAGAAGACCACACAAGAGAATCCCAACAAGATTATCTCTGCCTACAAAGACAATGTGGCCTTTGCCGAAGGTCCGGTTATCGAACAGTTTGCTCCGGCAGACCACTCCAAGCCCGACTATTTCCAAGTAAAAGACATCAAGAGTGTCATCTCCCTGAAAGCGGAAACACATAACTTTCCCACAACAGTAGAACCGTTCAACGGTGCGTCTACCGGTACGGGCGGTGAGATTCGCGACCGTATGGGCGGCGGTAAGGGCTCTTGGCCGATTGCCGGAACAGCCGTTTACATGACCTCCTACCCCCGTACGGAAGAAGGACGTCCCTGGGAAGAGATTCTGCCGGTACGCAAATGGCTGTATCAAACTCCCGAACAAATACTAATCAAAGCCTCCAATGGTGCCAGTGATTTCGGGAACAAATTCGGCCAACCGCTAATCTGCGGTTCCGTGCTCACTTTCGAACATAAGGAAAAAGATGAAGTCTATGGTTACGACAAAGTGATTATGCTTGCCGGAGGCGTAGGCTACGGTACCCAGCGTGACTGTTTGAAAGGTACACCGGAAGCCGGCAACAAAGTGGTTGTCATCGGTGGAGACAATTATCGCATCGGTTTGGGCGGCGGCTCCGTATCTTCCGTAGATACCGGACGCTACAGCAGTGGCATCGAGCTGAATGCTGTACAACGCGCCAACGCCGAAATGCAGAAACGCGCCTACAACGTGGTACGCGCACTTTGTGAGGAAGAGACCAATCCGGTGGTTTCCATCCACGACCACGGCTCTGCCGGACATGTAAACTGTCTGTCCGAATTGGTAGAGGAATGCGGCGGTTTAATTGACATGAGCAAGTTGCCCATCGGTGACACGACTCTGTCTGCCAAGGAAATCATTGCCAACGAAAGCCAGGAACGCATGGGCTTGCTGATTCAGGAAGAGGCCATCGAACATGTACGCAAGGTAGCCGAACGTGAGCGTGCCCCGATGTACGTAGTCGGTGAAACGACCGGCGACCATCGCTTTGCCTTCCAGCAAGCTGACGGTGTACGTCCGTTCGACCTCGCCGTAGAACAGATGTTCGGCTCTTCCCCCAAGACCTATATGGTGGACAAGACCGTGGAACGTCACTACGAAATGCCCCAATACGAAGTTTCCCAACTACACGAATACCTCACCAATGTGCTCCAACTGGAAGCTGTGGCTTGTAAAGACTGGTTAACAAACAAGGTGGACCGTTCTGTAACAGGCAAAATTGCTCGCCAACAGTGCCAGGGTGAATTGCAGTTGCCTCTGAGCGATTGTGGTGTGGTAGCTTTGGACTATCGCGGCGAAAAGGGTATCGCAACCTCTCTGGGCCATGCTCCCCAGGCGGCACTTGCCGACCCTGCAGCCGGCTCCGTTCTTTCCGTCAGCGAAGCATTGACCAACTTGGTTTGGGCACCGCTTGCCGAAGGTCTGGACAGCGTTTCCCTTTCTGCCAACTGGATGTGGCCTTGCCGTTCGCAAGAAGGTGAAGATGCCCGTCTGTACACGGCAGTAAAGGCCTTGAGTGACTTCTGCTGTTCCCTGCAAATCAATGTACCGACCGGTAAAGACTCTCTTTCCATGACACAGAAATACCCCGACGGCAGCAAAGTAATTTCTCCGGGCACGGTAATTGTTTCTGCCGGTGGAGAAGTTTCCGACGTCAAGAAAGTCGTATCTCCGGTGCTGGTTAACAATGAAAAGACTACCATTTATCATATAGACTTCAGTTTCGACAACCTGAAACTCGGCGGTTCCGCCTTTGCTCAGACCCTGGGCAAGGTAGGTGACGAAGTTCCCAGCGTGCAGGATGCCGAATACTTCCGCGATGCTTTCCTTGCCGTGCAGGAACTGGTCAACAAGGGACTGATTCTTGCCGGACATGATATTTCCGCCGGTGGTCTTATCACTACACTGCTTGAAATGTGCTTTGCCAATGTGGAAGGCGGTATGGAAATCAACCTGGATAAAATCAAGGAGCAAGACCTTATCAAGATTCTGTTTGCAGAGAACCCGGGTATCGTTATCCAGGTGAGCGACAAGCACAAGGAAGCTGTAAAGCAAATACTGGAAGATGCAGGCGTAGGTTACGTGAAGCTCGGCAAACCGACAGACGAACGCCATATTCTTGTATCAAAAGGCGATGCTACTTATCAGTTTGGCATCGACTATATGCGTGATGTATGGTACTCTACTTCTTATCTCCTTGACCGTAAGCAGTCCATGAACGGCTGCGCCAAGAAGCGTTTCGAAAACTACAAGATGCAACCGGTGGAATTCGCCTTCATGCCGGACTTCAAAGGCAAGTTCTCACAATACGGCATTAATCCGGACCGCCGTACACCGTCAGGTATACGCGCCGCCATCATCCGTGAAAAAGGAACCAACGGCGAACGCGAAATGGCCTACTCACTCTATCTGGCAGGCTTCGATGTGAAGGATGTTACAATGACCGACCTTATCAGCGGCCGCGAGACGCTGGAAGATGTAAACATGATTGTTTACTGCGGTGGTTTCTCCAACTCCGACGTCCTCGGTTCTGCCAAGGGTTGGGCCGGTGCTTTCCTGTTCAATCCGAAAGCGAAAGAGGCGCTCGACAAATATTATGCACGCGAGGATACGCTTTCACTGGGTGTC
>ENA-OOYR01000974-OOYR01000974.1-human-gut-metagenome-genome-assembly--contig:-NODE-974-length-14107-cov-2.358952_pt1 | contig 14107 bp, 9 predicted proteins | sample MGYA00241701_ERZ501374 | MGnify/ENA primary metagenome ERZ501374 (study PRJEB25962, sample SAMEA2042655) | human gut metagenome | biome: human gut; feature: human-associated habitat; material: faeces...
ATACAAACGCAGGATCAGGTCGCCGCTGCCGTCCTCAGCCAGCTTCACGGATTCGAGAATAACGTTGTCTTTCTCTACACCGAAGGCGCTGAAGGTATCCACAACACCAGCTGTAATAACAGGCTTTACGTTCATCTCATAGCCCTGACGAACTACGTCGCTGTCTGCAAAGCTGCCTTCCCATGCAGTAAAGCCGTAGGTAAAGTGATGTTCTCTGTTGTCTGCATGCATCTCAGGCGCAGCTGCTGCACGCAACAGGGTCAGCTCAAGTGCATTGCCGTTCATGCTGATACCATACTTGCAGTCATTGAGCACTGCGGCACCGTGAGCCTGATCGCACAGAGCGCTGTAACGATGGTTGCAAACCTCAAAACGATCTTTTTCATATGCTCTGGAGCGTCTGGTAGGCCGCTCTACATAACCGAACTGCATTTCGTTGATCCCGTTCTCTGCAAATACGTTGACAGGGAAGCCAACCTTTAACAGGCGATGCAGCTCTTTCCAGTCGATGGCAGTTTCGAATTCCAGTCTTGTGCTGTCTGCATCCAGACGGATGTACTGAACGAAGGACGAATTGCTGATGCGGCCAGTTACCTTCAGGACACTGCGCAGGCTGCCTGTGCTTTCAACGGTTACCGTTACATCCTCTGCAGCGGTGATTTCCTGATCGATGTAGTTGGAATCGATATCCCATGCATCGAACAGACGCGGAACATCTTTATATAAGTGGAAACGGTTCATCGGCTCAGCTGCGAACTCTCTGCCGCTTGTCTTCAGAACAAAGGATACCACCTCACCCTTGCCGTCTACAACAGCCTTCACCTGATTGTTTTCCAGAATGAAGGTATCGCCGTCCTGAGTCAGGGAAACACTGTCTACTGCCTTGGTCTGGGTTTCTGCAGGAACCAGGGAAACCATACCATAAGCAGGAACTTCTGTAAGACCATATACCTTGTCACCGATCTTTTCGGTCGGAACAGCCTTGCCTTCTCTGGTCTGTGCACCTGCCGCAAAGCTTTCCGGCAGCTCAACCAGTGTGTCATATGCAAATCCCAGGGAGTTGCCGACAGTCACGCCATTTCCGGCTTCTACCAGACCTGCAACTGCCTTTGCAGTCAGCTCATGGCTTTCCTCCAGAATTGCATGGAATGCTTTTTCCGCGTCCTCATAAACTCTTGCGATGGAAGAGCCGGGCAGGATGTCGTGGAACTGATGCAGCAGGACTTCTTTCCACAGACGCTCAATTGCCTCTGCAGGATATGTCTGTCCCTTCTGGGCTGCCAGCGTGCCCCACAATTCCAGATCACGCATGGAAAGCTCACATCTTCTGTTGTTGTTCTTCACCATTGCCTGAGAAGTATAGGTTCCGCGGTGAGCGCTGAAATACAGCTCTCCGGTATAGGTATGCTTCGGTCCGCCTTCTGCTTCCATATCCTGGAAGAACTCGATGGGACCTTCCAGTTTTACCTTCGGGCAGCCTTCCAGGTCAGCCTCACGCTTCGCATATTCCAGATAGTCTCTTGCCGGGCCGCCGCCGCCATCGCCGTAACCAAAGGGCAGGAGGAATGCATCCAGATCTCTCTTCTGGCTTCTGTTCTCCCACACGTTCATCAGCTCGGTGGGGTCGGTGCGGTAGGTGTAGCTGGTAGGCAGGAAGGAGCTGATCTTCGTGCCGTCCATGCCTTCCCAGTAGAAATAATGGTAAGGGAACTGTTCGCCTTCATTGTAAGACCAGAAAATCTTCTGAGTTACCAGATATTCAACGCCGCAGCTCTTCAAAATCTGAGGCAGTGCAGCGGTATAACCAAAGGTATCGGGCAGCCACAGCATCTTGCTGTCTACGCCGAATTCTTCCTGATAATAGCGTTTGCCGTAGAGCAGCTGACGGATCAGTGCTTCACCGGAAGCCATATTCGTATCCGGTTCTACCCACATCGCGCCCTCTGCGATCCACTGGCCATCCTTAACCGCCTGTTTGATTCTTTCAAACAGCTCGGGGTAGTATTTACGGCACATCTCATAGCCGGCAGGCTGGCTCTGGATATATTTGTATTCCGGATATTCTTCCAGCAGGCGCAGCTGTGCTGCAAAGGTACGCTCTGTCTTTCTGTGTGTCTCTGCCATCGGCCACAGCCATGCCAGATCGATATGGGCATTGCCGATTGCGTAGAATACAGGCATAGTGGAACCGTTCTTCGCTTCCAGTGCAGGGCGGAGTGCTTCTCTGCCTGCCTTGTAGGATGCGATTCTGCCAGCCTCATCCTGCTCAAAATCAACCACAAGGGTAAAGGCCTCCAGCGCCTCTGCGATCTTTGCAGCCCGCAGGGAATTCGGATCGAGCTTGTCCAACAGCTGTCTTAAGGTGTCTGCATCCATCCACAGCTGATATGCGTCTTCATTCCAGATACCGAAGGTGCAGATACCGAGGGTACGTCTCTTGCCCTCTTCCAGCGGGTCCTGATATGCGCCGGGAAGTACCGGACCGGTTGCGCAGCCGCCGTCCGGAGATTCCGGATAATAATGGCCTGCGTAGGTTTCCATCAGGATTTCATATTCTGTTCCTGCCACAGCGTCAGTGGTCAGAACGTTATCTTCTACGAAATGATGCTTCTGGGTTACCCAGGAAGCACGGTAGGTACCGAATTCCTGACCGTTTACAAACAGCGTGGATTCGCCGTCCGGTTTTAAATCCATGACAATTCTCTTGCCCTGTGCTTCTGCAGGCAGAACCACTTTGCCTCTAAACCAGCAATATTCCCAGGTCTTGCCCCAGGTAAAGCCGGGCTCTACAGGCTCGAACGGGCCATTCATCGCTTCCTCCTGAGATAAATGATCCATTGTGCGGAACGCTTCCCAGGAAATCTCCCCCAAAGGTCTGTAAAAATCATCCTTCAGCGTGCGCATCCAATGCTGCAGTCTGCCACGCCATTCTGAACTCATGATCCCCATCTGAATTCCTCCGTGTTGTGTTATATTCTCAGGTATTAAAAATCAATACCACCTCATTTATAACGTTTTCCATCTGGTTCGTCAACCCCAATAATCCTATATTTATCCCTAAAAAATCACAATCTTTTTTCGATCAGCCACGCCGCTGCAAGCCGCTCCAGACCATCCCGGATTTCGTCCTCCGTCAGGCCGCCAAAGCCGATCAAAACGGTTGCGTGACACACAGCCTCCGGGACAGCTGCCCCCACAAGCGCTGACGACAGACCATAGACTTTCACACCTTGTCGGCGTGCCGCGTCGACAAGCTCTTTTTCGCTGCGTCCGACGCGATCCGTGAGCAAAAGATGCAGTCCAGCATTTTCCCCCGAAAGGTCAAATTGCCTGAAAAAGGGTTTCAGCCCGTCCAGCAGCGCTTCGTGTTTTCTGCTGTAGCTTTTCCGCATCCGGTTCAAATGCCGTTCAAACGCACCGCTGTCCAGAAATTGCTCCAGCACCGCCTGGTCGACTCTCGAATCCGTACACGAAAAGCAGGCGCATTTTTGCCGGTAGCGCTCCAGCAAAGCCTCCGGCAGCACCATATACCCGACACGGATTGCAGGTGCAATCGACTTGGAAAAGGTTCCCATATAGATCACCTTTCCCGCCGCATCGCTCGCCTGCAGGGACGGCACGGGCTTCCCACGGTAACGGAATTCGCTGTCATAATCATCTTCTATAATGTAGCGTTCCTTTTCCCGTGCTGCCCAGTTTAAAAGCTCTGTCCTGCGCCCGATCGGCATCATACGCCCGGTGGGATACTGGTGCGACGGCATCACATAGACCACCTGCGCGTCCGATTTTTCCAGCTTGTCTATGCAGATTCCGCTGGCATCACATGGAATGGTCACCATTTTTCCTGCAAACAGCTCAAAAATCCTCCATGCACGGGGATAGGTCGGATTTTCAAACGCCGCTGTGATTGTTTCCTCGAAAACATAGCGGAGCAGCATCAGCAGATAATCGTTTCCTGCTCCAACCACGATCTGCTCCGGTCTGCAGGTCACACCACGGGACGCATGCAGATACCGGGAAATCGTGCGGCGCAGCGAAAGATCGCCCATCGGATCCCCCGGCAAAAACAGGTCTTGGTTGTTTAGATTCAGCACGTTTCTGTTGACTTTCCGCCATAAATCAAACGGGAAATTACGCATGTCGATCGCATTCGGAGAAAAATCAACCAAAACGGGCGGCACCGCAGACGAGTCGTCCAATGCAGCTTTGGATGCGCAAGCGGCATCTGAAAGGAAAAGGCAATCGCCGCCTGCATCTGCACGTGAAAAGCTGCCAGCCTGTTCGCGAGACGTTATTCCTGCGTCCGGCGCGGTCTCCATCTGGTACAGTTCCTCCACCCGTGCGACAAAATATCCTTTATAGGGTACCGCCTCCAGATATCCCTCCGCCACGAGCTGGTCATACGCCAGCTCTATCGTACTACGGGATACCTGCAAATATTCCGCCAGAGAACGCGTCGAGGGAAGCTTCTCCTGACAGAGAAGCTTCCCCCTTCTGATTTCGTCTCTGATATATTGATAAATCTGTTCGTAAAGATGGGTCCCATCCTCTTTCCACTCAATTACCAGATCCTGCATAGGCTCAGTCCTTTTTCGGAAGCTTAAAGGAGCTCTTTAAGGATACAATCCGGTTAAATACCGGCTCGCCCGGCTTGGAATCCTTGTAATCTACGCAGAAGTATCCCTGTCTGACGAACTGGAAGCTTTCGTAGGGCTTTGCTTCCTTTAAGGAAGGCTCGATCCATGCTTCCTTTACGGTCAGGGAGTTGGGATTTAAGTTCAGGGAGCCGTCTTCATTGTAAACGCCCTTTTCTTCATCAATGATGTTCTCATACAGACGAACGGTTGCCTTGACTGCAGTCTGGCACGCTACCCAGTGAATGGTGCCCTTTACCTTACGTCCTTCAAAGCCGCTTCCGGACTTGGTTGCAGGATCGTAGGTTCCATGGATTACGGTTACATTGCCGTTTTCATCCTTTTCACAGCCTGTGCAGGTTACAAAGTACGCGTTCATCAGGCGCACCTCGTTGCCGGGGAACATACGGAAGTATTTCTTCGGAGGCTCCTCCATAAAGTCTTCGCGTTCGATATAAAGCTCTCTGCCAAACGGAACCTTACGGCTGCCCAGTGCTTCGTTTTCCAGGTTGTTCGGAGCGTCCAGATACTCGATCTGGTCTTCCGGATAGTTGTCGATCACAAGCTTCACCGGGTCAACGACTGCCATCACTCTGGCGCGTTTTAATTTCAGGTCTTCCCGGATGCAATATTCCAGCATCGCATAATCTACGGAAGAATTGCTCTTGGAAATACCGCACAGGTCTACGAACATTTTGATAGATTCCGGTGTAAAGCCTCTGCGGCGAAGCGCTGCGATGGAAACCAGACGGGGATCGTCCCAGCCGTCTACGATGCCCTGCTCTACCAGCTTCTTAATATAACGTTTGCCGGTAACAACATTGGTCAGATACAGCTTTGCAAACTCGATCTGACGGGGCGGATAGGGTTTGTATTCCAGCTCCCGCACAACCCAGTCGTACAGCGGACGGTGATCCTCAAATTCCAGCGTACAGATGGAATGGGTAATGCCCTCGATGGCATCCTCGATGGGATGTGCAAAATCGTACATCGGATAGATACACCATTTATCTCCGGTATTGTGATGTGTCATGTGCGCCACACGATAAATAACCGGATCTCTCATGTTCATATTTGGGCTTGCCATATCGATTCTGGCGCGCAGAACCTTTTCGCCGTCGGCATATTTGCCCGCTTTCATCTCTTCAAACAGAGCGAGGTTTTCTTCTACGCTTCTCTCTGCACCGGGATCCATCTTGCCGGGCTCGGTCAGCGTACCGCGGTATTCACGGATCTGATCCGCGGAAAGATCAGAAACGTAAGCTTTGCCTTTTTTGATCAGCTTTACAGCGCCCTCATACATCTGGTCGAAATAGTTGGATGCAAAGAACAGTCTGTCCTCCCAGTCTGCGCCCAGCCATTTTACGTCCGCCTTGATCGATTCTACAAATTCGATCTTTTCCTTCGTCGGGTTGGTATCGTCAAAACGGAGATTGAATTTACCGCCGTACTGCTTTGCAAGTCCATAATTTAACAGAATGCTCTTGGCATGTCCGATATGCAGATATCCGTTGGGTTCCGGCGGAAATCTGGTATGTACTGTTTCGTAAACGCCTTCCTCCAGATCTTTATCAATCATCTGCTCGATGAAGTTTCTGGAAACAGGCTCCTTTGCTTCTTCTGCTGCAGGATTTTCTTTCGAGAATTCAGCCATTTTCCTTATCTCCCATCCTTTCATTTCCTTATTATTGTTTTATCTTATCAAAACAAACATTAAAATACAACATCGTTCTTAAGAAAATAATAATGTTCTTTCCCCCTGTTGTATGATAAAATACCTTTTGCAGGGATATTTTTATCAGTTTCGGAATACCCTGCTGTACAAATGTTATAACTACACTTTTTTATGCAGGAGGACTCCCTTATGAATCGTGCCTTACTCAAACAGGATGCCAAGGACGCTATGAAAGCGGCAAATCCGCATCCGGTACTCACCACCCTTGTTTTCTGGGCGATCCAGCTCGCCGCGCAGATCATTCTTGGTATTGTTTCCAGTATCTGCGGCTTTACTACCGACTTTTCTGCAGCCATCAGCTCCGGCATGTATGAAGACAGTGCATTTTTAAACTATGCCCCCAGCATCGGCGCTTTCCTGATCTACCTGGTTGTTGCGATCGTTATCGGCCTACTGATCGGTACCGTTCAGTTTGGTTATTATGCATACAGCCTGAAGGTTTTCAAGCATGAAGAAGCCGGCATTTCCGAGCTGCTTGCATACTTTCCCATGCTGCTCAAGATTTTTGGTCTTTCCCTCTGGATGGGTCTGTTCATCATGCTGTGGAGCTGCCTGTGCTACATCCCCGGCATCATCGCTGCACTGCGTTATTCCCAGGCCTTCTACATTCTGGCAGAAGATCCCAATAAGGGAATCCGTCAGTGTGTCAATGAAAGTAAAGAGCTGATGAGCGGTCATCTGTGGGAATACTTCGTGCTGCAGCTTTCCTTTATCCTCTGGTATCTGCTTACAGGTGTTACCTGCGGTATTGCAAGCCTGTATGTAACTCCTTATACCGAGATTACCAACGCCGGTTATTATTTAAGCTTAAAGCCGGAACAATCTTATGACGGCGGATATGGATGCGATCCTCAGCCGGATGATGTGATCTGAGGATTTTCCGGAAAATAGCTATTGTAGCCATATGATTTTTATAAAATATCCATTCGTACAGGTGTACTTCCTAAAGACCTGGGCGGATGGATATTTTTTATTTTTATAAAAAAGAATGTGCATCCTCGTAAAGCATTTATTATCGTATGGAAACGAAGTTTCCTATACGATAATAAAACCAGATGCCAGAAAGGCTTCGCCTCTCGGGTATCTGGTTTTTATTATTCAATCTTTACCGCCTTCCGGCACGAAACGATATCCTGCATTTTTTGCGATGTCACCGCTTTGCCCCTGGAGTTTCAGCCATTGCTCATCCGAGCCGGTGTGCCGTTTTGTGTAGCTTAGTGATGGAACAGTCTGATTCCGGTAAATACCATCGCCATGTCATACTTATCACAGCATTCGATGACCACATCATCGCGGACGGAGCCGCCGGGCTGTGCAATGTATTTTACGCCGCTCTTATGTGCGCGTTCGATGTTATCGGAAAACGGGAAGAATGCGTCAGAGCCAAGGGTTACATCGGTCAGCTGGTTTAACCATGCACGCTTTTCTTCTCTCGTAAAGACAGCAGGCTTTACCTTGAAACGGGTCTGCCATACGCCCTCGGCCAGCACATCTTCGTATTCATCACCCATGTAAACATCGATGGCATTGTCTCTGTCTGCGCGTCCAAGGCCGTCTACAAACTGCAGTCCAAGCACCTGGGGAGACTGACGCAGCCACCAGTTATCCGCTTTCTGTCCTGCCAGTCTCGTGCAGTGGATACGGGACTGCTGACCTGCACCAATACCGATCGCCTGTCCGCCTTTTACATAGCAAACAGAATTGGACTGGGTATATTTCAGGGTGATCAGCGCGATCTTCATATCGATCAGCGCCTCTTCGGGTACTTCTTTGTTCTTTGTTACAAAGTTTGACAGCAGCTCTTCATCAATGTTTAACTCGTTGCGTCCCTGTTCAAAGGTCACGCCGAACACCTGTTTTCTCTCGATTTCGGCAGGACGATAGGAGGGATCGATCTGGATAACATTGTATCCGCCCTTTTTCTTTGCTCTTAAAATCTCCAGCGCTTCATCGGTATAGCCGGGAGCGATCACTCCATCGGAAACCTCGCGCTTGATCAGCTTTGCCGTGTCTGCGTCACAGACATCAGACAGTGCAATAAAGTCACCAAAGGAAGACATTCTGTCTGCACCTCTCGCTCTTGCGTAGGCACATGCCAGCGGAGAAAGCTCTCCAAGGTCGTCTACCCAGTAAATTTTTGCCAGCGTATCCGTCAGCGGAAGTCCCACGGCCGCACCAGCCGGGGAAACGTGCTTAAAAGAGGTTGCTGCCGGAAGTCCGGTCGCTTTTTTTAACTCGGAAACAAGCTGCCAGCCGTTTAATGCATCCAGGAAATTGATATATCCTGGCTTGCCGTTTAATACGGTAACAGGCAGGTCGCTGCCATCCTCCATGAAAATTCTGGAAGGCTTCTGATTCGGGTTGCATCCGTACTTTAACTGAATTTCGTTCATTTTTTCCTCCATTCCATTTTCAGTGGTTTTTGTTCACAATTCTTGTCTCGTATTTGCCGGTTTCAATGTCGATGTAGCGCACAAACAGGGAAACCTTATTTTCTTCATTCAGACTTTCCCAAACCAGCTGAGTAAAGCTGTCGATATCTCCGGAAATCGCAACCTTCTTCGGCTCGCCGGAAAAGCTCGGCAGCGGATTGCCGTCATGCATATAGGTGTGGATAAATCTGCCCTCGCCCGCTTTCGGATTTTCGTAAGCAAAGGTGTAACGCAGGCAGGAGGACGGATCGCCGTCGTCGCTCTTTAAAATGGACATTGCGAAGTTGTAGCCGCCGTTTTCGATATGCAGGATACCGGAAATACGGGGAGTGTAGTTGGGACCGTCCGGTTCAAATTCCCGGCTGCGCAGGCTCTGCTCAAAGGTCAGCTGCTTGTCCATGCCCTCATAGATCGTATCTGTCTGGTCGCCGTTTGTAACGATCGTCTTGTTGCCCAGCACGCGAACCGGTGCATAGATGATCAGGCTCGGATCCTCCAGCTTGGACGGGTCAAACGCCTGTGTGCGGATGCCCTCGCCCTCCTCTACGAACACGCGGTTGCGGGAATTGCTGCTTCTGCCCATAATAAAATACGCTGTTACCGCCTGTTTTCCGTCAGGGGTTTTGCCGATGACGATACCTCGTCCCGGATAGGCGTTGTTTTTCAGTTCTTCCGAAAGATTTAAAAGCTCCATGTTGTCCTCCATTTTGAAATGAATACGATAAAAAACCGCCTGAATACTCACATCATCTTCTGCTGTCAGTACCCAGGCGGTCGGTTTCTTCAAACGTGCTCCCCGTGGTGATCTCCACTAATCCGCCAGTCACACGTTTTGTGTTTGATTGTGTTAAAACAGGATACCCGCCAACGGGACATCCTATTCTATGCTATGCGGCCAATCGGTTAAAATCAGTCCGCAGAGCTGTAGTTGGGAGCTTCCTTCGTGATATGAATATCATGAGGATGGCTCTCACGCAGAGCTGCTGCAGAAATCTTGACGAATTTGCCGTTTTCCTTCAGCTCTTCGATGTTTTTTGTTCCGCAGTAACCCATACCGGAACGAAGACCGCCCATCAGCTGGAATACCGTATCTTCTACCAGGCCCTTGTATGCAACACGGCCTTCTACGCCTTCCGGAACGAGCTTCTTGGCGTCGGTCTGGAAGTAGCGATCCTTGCTGCCGTTTTCCATCGCAGCAATGGAACCCATGCCGCGGTAAACCTTGTATTTACGTCCCTGATACAGCTCGAACTGTCCGGGGCTCTCATCACAGCCTGCAAACATGGAACCCATCATGCAGACGCTTCCGCCTGCCGCGATTGCTTTGGTGATTTCACCGGAATACTTGATACCGCCGTCTGCGATGATCGGGATACCATATTCTCTTGCAACTGCGTAGCAATCCATGATAGCTGTGATCTGAGGAACACCGATACCTGCAACCACACGGGTTGTACAGATAGAACCAGGTCCGATACCAACTTTGACTGCATCTGCTCCGGCTTCAATCAATGCCTTTGTAGCGGTTGCAACGTTACCCGCAATTACCTGCAGATCCGGATATGCTTCCTTGATCATGCGCAGGCAGCGCAGTACGTTTTCAGAATGACCATGTGCGGAATCCAGAACAATAACGTCAACCTTGGCTTCTGCCAGAGCTGCCACACGATCCAGAACATTGGCAGTAATACCAACACCTGCACCGCAGAGCAGACGTCCCTGTGCATCCTTTGCTGCAAGAGGATATTTGATCGTCTTCTCAATATCCTTGATCGTGATCAGGCCTTTCAGATTGAAGTCCTTATCAACGATCGGCAGCTTCTCTTTTCTTGCCTTTGCCAGAATCTTCTTTGCTTCTTCCAGTGTGATGCCTTCGGGAGCCGTAACCAGACCTTCACTGGTCATGGATTCTTTAATCTTCTTGGTAAAATCTGTCTCGAATTTCAGGTCGCGGTTGGTAATGATGCCGACCAGCTTTTTGCCCTCTGTGATCGGGACACCGGAAATACGGAATTTTGCCATCAGCTCATTGGCATCTGCAAGGGTATGCTCCGGGGATAACGAAAAAGGATCTGTAATGACGCCGTTCTCAGAACGTTTTACCTTGTCCACCTCATCGGCCTGCGCCTCAATGGACATATTCTTATGGATAATACCGATACCGCCCTGTCTGGCCATTGCGATCGCCATTCTATGTTCTGTAACGGTATCCATTCCCGCACTCATCAGCGGAATGTTCAGCTTGATCTTTTTTGTCAACCAGGTAGTCACGTCGACCTGATTGGGAATTACCTGAGAGTATGCCGGCACCAACAGCACATCGTCAAAGGTAATGCCTTCGCCAATAATCTGACCCATCTTCTCTCCTCCTGCGTATTTTAACTGTCAATTCAATGAAAACTGCCAGTAAATACACTACTGACAGTTCGTTTGAGGCAAGTGTAACAGAATTAAAACTCTGTGTCAATCGAAAAATACTTTTCTGGGCGCAACAGACTGAAGTGCTTTTACCATAGCCTCGCTGGGCTCAAAAATGATCTTGCGGTCTCCGCTGTAGATCATCACATAGCGTCTGTCCGGCTGTCCGGCAACGCCGCTGGAATAGTCCGTCACCTTAAGCTGACGATTCTTCATGTTGTCCAGATGCCAGGAGTTGATCGGTGCAAAAATCTCCATACTCTCTGTTTCAAACTTCTCGACTTTTTTCCGTTTGGTTTTGTTTAAAATCTTGTCGACGGAAATCTCCTTATCCACGTACAGATATTCAAACTCCACGCTGGCATTGAGCGAAGTAAAATACGCTCCGATTCCGGCTGCTGCCACTCCGAGCCACATCAGGGCATTCAGCATGCTAAGCAGGAAAAAAATCACCGCCAGGACAATCAGAAAAACCTGCAGTGCTTTCATCGCACTGGACGGTTTTTTCGCCACCAGACATTCTACATAGCTTTCATTCATATTGCTTTACCACCTTCGTATTTATTCCCCATCCCGGGAAGCTCAGGGTTTTGAAAGGTCTGTCCTTTTGACAGTGCTCCCTTTTTCAAACCGATAAAGCTATCATAGTACAGAATTCGCTTTTTTTCAAGGTATCCCAGGGACTTATCCGGTAGTTTAGAAAATTTTCACTTTTCTATCACAATGCTTTCATTGACTTCCCAAAATCAAACGACTATGATAAATATCAGCGCATGAATCTTTCCATACTATCGAAACGATCGAACACAGGATACCGGCACCAGATTTTTCCGCATGCCGCAAAATACAGGATTCAAAACCGAACTACAGGGAGGCACTCAATGGCAACAGGCAATTCCGTCCATGACGAAGTTAAGGAACAGCAGCAAAAATTAAAAGGGAAACCCTTCAAGGAAAAATGGGCTTATTTCTGGGAATATTATAAAATCCAAACGATCGTGGTGATCGCGGTTCTCGCCTTTGCGGGAAACCTGATTTACACCCTTGCGACGCGCAAGGATACCGTCATGGAAGCAGCCTTTGTCAACTGCTACATGAATACCGAGGTCGACTCCGACACGATGATCGCCGATTTTGAGCAGTATGCTGACATCGATACCTCCAGCGACTGTGCCGCAATCAACCGGGATATGAATGTTGATTATGAAAATACTGACCAGTATTCCTATGCAAATATGCAGAAAATCATCGCGATGATATCCGGCAAGACCTTAGATGCCCTCATCACAGATGATACCTATATGGATCACAATCTCGAAGCCGGTCTATTCTGCGACCTGCACCAGTATTTTACCGACGAGGAGCTGGCACAGTACGGCGATCAGGTTATATACAAGGATCTTCCTGATGACAATACCGACGGGGAAATCCCCATCGGCATCAGCGTCAGCAGATCCAAATATCTGCTGACAGATCGGGCAAATGCATGGTTTACCATCCCTGCCAACTGCCAGCACCCGGAAAATGCGAAGAAATTTTTAGAGTTTATGCTTGAGCCGTAACACTCGCTGCTGCATACGACATGTAAAAATTCCGCGTAAGCTGCCAGAACGCTGCTCACGGCAAAAATCCCCGCCGCCACAGCCTGAATCGCTGTGACAGCGGGGATTTTGTTACTCAAAGCGCACCATGCGCACTTCTCACTCATTTTTCAGAATCAATTCCATCAACGTGTTCCCTTTTCCCTCCGGGTCATAGCTCTGCCACGCGATCACGCGGCCATGAGGCGACAGATACAGCATCTGTCCGTTCATACCGCCCTTGCAGTGCCCTCCGTTTTCCATCTTTGCAAGCTCATATTCCCGCTCAAAAACAAGCTCGACCCACTCTTTCGAAAGCAGATGCTTTCCTTCAAATGTGCCACCGTTTTGATAGACCTCGCCAAGCTTTGCCATGTCCTCTGTGCGCACATACATGCCGGTCGCTCCAATCGGATACCCCATCGGACACTTTGAAAAAGCCGCCTCCCTTACATGCAGCGGCATCAGCAGGCGCGGGCGCAGAAAGTCGTCCAGCTTTTCTCCGGAAAGCTCCGTCACAACGCGGGACAGCAGATAATATGCACCGTCGCTGTACTGATAGTCCACGCCCGGCCGCGCCGGAACCGGACGTTCAAACGCGAGCTTTAAAAAATCCTCCGAACCAAACTGCGTCATATCATAATTATCGATATCCAGAAAATCCTCCGTCACGCCGATTCGGTGCCGGATCACATGATCCAGCGTCACTTCTTCCCATTGCGGATCATAGCGCTCCGGCAGCTTTTTCCGAAACAGATCGCAGATCTTATCGTCTGGCTTCCAAAGTCCCTGATCGTATAAAAAGCCAAGCGCCGTCACGGTAAACACCTTCGTAACGGAATAGATGTCATTGCACGGATTGTCCGGCACAAAGCTCCATGTCGTGCGCTTTCCATGCTCCGACTCCGTCAGCCAGAACAGAGGAAGATTCAGCCCACGGATTTCCTCCAGAATTGTTTCTATCATGTTATTTTTCCTCGTATAATATCTTTCTTTAATGCAGTGCGACACGCCGAGCTGCCGTATCACATTGTAGGCACCTTGTCCTCGCCTGCGGGCGCAAGGCTCCACTCCACCTGCTTTTCCCCGTTTTCCAGAAGCTCCCAGCTCACCGAAAGGATTCCATCCGGCGTCTGGATACTGCCCTTTGCCCAGGTCAGCTGCCGCTGGCTGCTGAGACGGATTTCGTAAGAAAAATGCTGTGCGGACCCGGGCACGGCTGGCGGCTGCAGTTCGCCGTTGAGCGGCTTCAATGCCTGTGCTGGCGGTGCAGTAACGTCCGGCTGCGCAGGATTGACAACGGGCGGC